>JACCEE011651573.1_pt1 | contig 16492 bp, 19 predicted proteins | sample 7449931 | NCBI WGS metagenome assembly JACCEE01 (sample SAMN15323457, study PRJNA562643) | freshwater metagenome | isolation source: river surface water | place: USA:Blue River Watershed | collected 2017-08-19 | reverse complement strand
TGTTGATGAAGGGCTCAACGACGCCCTTGAGCTCCATGTCACCCAAAATTGTGACACCCGTGAACTGAATAGATTTGAGGGTGATGAGGGCTTTAGCCGCCTCTTCCACCTCTTGTTGCTCCAGCATTTTTTCCATCGCGGCATCGACCAAACCCAGTGGTTTTTTGGGTTTGGAGAAGGTTTTGCCGGTCACGGCCTCGGCCCATTCGGTGACGGGAAGCTCTGTTTTTTCTTCAATCGCGCGCAGGACTGTGCCTGCGTCTTTAGGCACAACAGGGTCGTAGATCTCCCACGACCCAGCCAAAAGGCACAGGAAAACAACCGCAGCAATGATTCGCGATTTGGTAAATTTCACAAAAAACGGCAAAAAACAACCATAGGGGCTGTCTTAATGCAAGAACCATGCCTTGCCGCTTTATTGACGTCTTTGTAAAAAGGAGATCGCGCAACTCAGCTGTGAAACAGCATGAGAATTGGGCGAGATGAGTTACTGCGTTGACTTTTTAGGCGGAATAAACTCAATGACTTGCACGATGAGTTCATCACTTTTCAAGTCTTGCCGAGGAATATAGGCCTGCACCAACCAACCTATGCGGCGATAGGCCTCGGTAATTTCATGGGTCAAGTGCTGTAAATCCTGCTGCATGAGCGGCCTGTTGGCAAAAGGCGCTGCCACCGCTTGCAGTTGCTCGTTGCTCATGAGCTTGGCACCATTGAACTTAAAGCGCTGCGCCTGAACCAAGGTGTCCTCACTGAAAACCATGGCTGGCGGCAGCGCATCACGCCTAGACATCGCTTGTTGCAACTGGCTTTGTCGGGTATTTTGCTCAATTTGGCGCATCAAAGTGCCCGCATCAGGCAAGTTTTGCGCTGCGGCGCGCGCGCACAGCAGCAAGGCCATGATGGCGAAGGTGGCTTGGGTTTGACGCATAAATTCCCCTCGTTTAGCTCATCCAACAACAACCAAGCATAGCGTGTGCCAGCTGAGCGTCAAGACCAACCAGCGGTGTCAATGGATGAATTAGTTTTTGCTTATTTTTTTGACGAAGGTCTCAGGGCTCATACACTCCTGTAGCTCTTCTTCTATTTGTATGTCACCGCGAACATAATCACCAGTTTTTGAGTAATTAGCACTCATTCTTTTGCTGTACAACTCAGACACTTTGGCAACGTTGCGATGAACTGTTTTCATGGTGTCCTTGCTCTTAAGACCACGTTTTTTGTCAATTTCACGCTCATTGGCCTCAGACAGCACCATGTAGTGCTGCGCCAAGACTTCAAAATCTTTAGATCCTTGACCTTGCCCCTTACGCGCCAACAAGGCCGAGACATTGAGTTGCAAAGCCGCACAACGGTTATATAAATAAGACACGCGTGTGGGATCCTTGTAGGACTGATATTGGCTTCGAATGTCGTCAAACGAAGCCAGCTCAGCCGAATGCACTGCCACGCTCATCAGCAACATAGCCCCTAGAAAGAATGATCGACTATTCATATTTGTAAGTTCTACCTGTCAATAATTGTTGGCACAGATTATGCTTTTTGATGGGACAAACTGATTTTTTAGGAGCTAACCATGACGATTAAACAACACCTCTCAGGCGCAGAGCTGACCACTTTCACCTTGAATGAACTCACACAAGCGGCAGACATGCTCGAAGCATCTGGCCGCTACGAAGAGGCCATCGACCTTTACCGTCAATGGCTGAAACACAGTCAAGACGAGCGCAAGCATGTTGCTTGGTTTAATTATGGCTGGTTGCTGCAAAAACAAAACCTGTTCAGTGACGCTGCCAACGCTTATAACCAGTTGACGGATAACTACGCCAACTATCTGTCTGGCAACACCGCCACAGCTTAACTGCGAAAAAAAACCACTGCCCCTCCTCGGTGGTTTTTTGTTTTCACAATAGTTTACATAAGATTAATCGTATTTTTAATTAATTCACTAAAATTAGCAGATTCAATCGGAAATAAAAAAAGGACTTAGATTTCTCTAAGTCCTTTTCAAGATTTTTGGTGGGACCAGCGGGGGTCGAACCCACGACAAACGGATTAAAAGTCCGCTGCTCTACCAACTGAGCTATGGTCCCATCACGCAGAGCATTTAACGGCTGTTTCATACCCTGCGAAGCCTAAAAGTATAACGCATTTTTCAGTCGTTTAGCAATGGGCGGGAAGAAATTTGATCAAAAACCCATCCTGCAGCGCACTGCCCAAACGTGGCCGTGACGCTGACCACCGAGCCGTAGCCACTGCAGTTCAAAGAGCCATCACCTTGACCATGGTTTGAGGTGTTGCAGCTTGCATCTGGGGGGGCCACAGCCTCGCGGCTGAACACACATGGCACGCCAATTTTCTTGCCATCACGTGCAGCGCCATGCTCGCGACGCAGGTTGTAGCGCAGCTTGGCCAACAGTGGGTCATGGCTGGTGTTGCACAGGTCATCAATGTCTACTTTGTGCGCCGAGCGCTTGCCACCCGCAGCACCCACTGCGATGAACAACACCTTGTGCTGCATCGCCCATGCGGCCATGGCCGTTTTGGCTTTGACTTGGTCACAGGCATCCACCACCGCATTCACCTCTGCGCCCTTCAAAATGCCAGGCCAGTTGTTGGGTTCTACAAAATCTTCAATGCATGTCACCACGCAGTCTAGGTTGATGTGCGCGATGCGCTGGCGCATGGCTTCAACCTTGGCCATGCCCACCGTGTTGTCCAGCGCGTGGATTTGGCGGTTGATGTTGGATTCCGCCACGTTGTCAAGGTCAATCAAGGTCAACCGCCCCACCCCACTGCGCGCCAAAGCCTCAACCGTCCACGAACCCACGCCACCAATACCCACCACCACCACATGTGCAGCGCGGATACGCTCAGCACCACGGACACCGTACAAACGGGCTAAACCGCCGAAACGCCGCTCGCTCACAGAAACGTCAGACACAGGTGCTGCGCTCTAATCGGGCGGCTTGCTGACGCAACGACACCACGGCCCCCAGCACAATGGCGGCCAATGCCATGAGCGCGTTAAGGCTCAGAGTGGAGATACCACTCAAACCCTGTCCAATGGTGCAACCCATGGCGGTGACACCGCCCACCCCCATCAGCACGCCACCCAAGAGGTGCTGGCCCAAATCGCGGGGATTGGCAAAGCCTTCTATGCGAAAGGTTTTGCCGTGCAAGGCGGAAGCGGCTGAGCCGCAGATGACCCCAACGACAGCCACAACACCCGTACTCAGCACTTTGGAGGCATCGCTATAGAACATGAGCCAATCCAAGGTATTGGCAATCGGAGCCACAAAGTTCAACGCCTCTATACGGCCCGAACTGGTGGCGAGATAGACTGCATCCAATGTTTCTGGGTGCTCTGGCACAAAGCCCAAATGGCCGCTCGCCCACCACATGGCCACCACAATAGCCCCCACACCCACACCAGCGACAGCGCTGTTGAGGGTCCAAAAATCTCTATCTCTCAAGACCCACAGCAACAAGATCGCGGCCACGATGTAGCCAATGCCTGGCAAACCCAAGGCGTTTAAATTGGCACCCAAGGGCATGTCGATGAAGACGGTATCCACAGAATTGACACGCAAGACCGCGGTGATGCCTTTCATGGTGGCAAAAGCACTGATGCCCATGACCACAAACACCACCACAGATTTCAAATTACCACCGCCAATGCGTACCAAGGCTTTATTGCCACAGCCTGATGCGATGACCATGCCATAGCCAAACATCAAGCCGCCCACGAGGGTGGACAACCACATCAGGCGCGTGCTGGCATACAAGGTCTTCGAAGGATCAATCAAGCCTGCGTCAGACAAGGCCGCAAAGCCAAAAATGGCGACCGCAATGGCACAAACCCACTGGCGAGCACGGGTCCAATCCCCTAAATGCACCACATCAGAAATGGCACCCATGGTGCAGAAATGTGTGCGGTGGCTGATCAAGCCCAGCAACAAACCACCAATAAAAAAGGCCACGAGGACCTCTTTAGAGAGGGCAGCGATCTCGGTCACTTGAGTTTCGCCAAGCGCTCGTTTGCAGCAGTTGCAGCCTCGGTGTGTGGATAGTTCTTCACCACCTCCGCCAGCGTTTTACGAGCTGCCTTGATGTCTTTCAATTCCAACTGACAGTTGGCCACCGACAGCATGGACTCCGCTGCACGCATGTGGTTAGGGGCTTTGCTCAGCAACGCATTGAAATTTGTGATGGCATTGTTGTAACTGCGACTGGCATATTGGGCATTGCCCAGCCAGAACAACGAAGGCACCAGATAGCCACTCTTGGGGTTGCGCTTGATAAAGTCATTAAACGCCGTGCTCGCCGCAGCAAACTCCCCCTTGCGGAAAATGGCTAAGGCATCCTCATAGGCTTTGGTTTCGGCTGGATCTGCCACAAACTCCACGCCATCGACCTTGACTTTTGTCGGTTCAAACTTCTTCAAGCGGTCATCCACGCCCTGAGACAACTCTTGCGCACGGCGCAACTCTTGTGACAACTCTTCTTTCTCACCGCGGATACGTGCAATTTCTGCACGTAGCGCTTCAAATTGATTTTGCTGCTCAAGCAAGCTGCGTTGGAAGTTTTGAATTTCCTCGCCTTGGCGCTCAACGCGCTCGCGCAAATCCAAAATGGCGCGACGCGCATCGCTGTCTTCAAACAAGGCCGCATCAGCGACAGAGCCAAACAACACACCTGCGGCCAAAACCACAGCGCGAATGGAAGAAGAAGGCATCAGTTTCATTGGTAGTTCAGAGCAGCACGGCGGTTTTGTGAATAAGCAGACTCATCAGAGCCTTGCGCCACTGGTTTTTCTTTGCCAAAGCTCACAGATTCCATTTGCGCCTCTGGCACACCCAAGGCGCTGAGCGCACGGCGTACAGCATCTGCACGCTTTTGTCCCAGTGCCAAGTTGTATTCACTGCCGCCGCGCGCGTCGGTGTGGCCTTCGAGGTTCACGCGGCGATTGCGGTCTGCTCGCAAATAGCGAGAATGAGCCTCAAGCACACTTTGGTATTCGCTTTTGACGGTGTAGCTGTCGAGGTCAAAGTAAATGATGTGTTCGACACCCACTGGCCCTTGCTTGATGCCTTCCATCGCACCCAAGCCACGTGCATTCAAGCTATTGACGCCACCTAACTGACCGCTGGCACCACCCGAACGGTCGTCCACTTGCACATCGTCCAACTTAACGCCAGAGGCGCAGCCAGACAAAACAGCAGCCATGGAAACGAGCAAAAGAAGTTTTTTCATAACAATCGATTCTAAAAAAGAGAGAAAAATTAAGGCAAGGCTTTGCTGAATGGCCCCCAATTGGGCTCACGCAAATCGCCACCTTGACCAGATAAACGGGCTTTGATACGGCCATCGAGCGTGGTCGTCATCAGTGCTTCACGCCCGTCTTGCTGGGTGGCGTAGACAATCAGGCGGCTGTTGGGGGCAAAGCTGGGGCGTTCGTCACGGCTGGTGTCGGTGATGGCCGCCACGTTGCCGCTGGCGATGTCCATCACATGAAGTTTAAATGCACCACCCATGCGAGAGATATAAGTCAGCCAACGACCATCTGGACTGATGGAAGGTGAAATGTTGTAGGTGCCGTTGAACGTCACGCGGTTGGCTGGCCCGCCCGAGGCGGGCATACGGTAGATTTGGGGCGCACCGCCACGGTCGCTTACAAAATAAATCGCTGTGCCGTCGGGGGAAAACACGGGTTCGGTGTCAATCGCAGCTGATTGGGTCAAGCGGCGAGGCTCACCGCCATTGGCATCAATCACAAACAGCTGAGAGCCACCATCGCGGCTCAGCGTCACCGCCAAACTGCGACCATCGGGCGACCAGCTGGGCGCACTGTTAGAACCACGGAAATTGGCAATCACGCGTCGCTTGCCGCTGGACACATCGTGGATGTACACCACAGGCTTGCGCGACTCAAATGACACATAGGCTAATTGACCGCCCGAGGGAGACCAGCTGGGCGAGATGATGGGCTCTGGGCTGGCCAAGGCAGACTGGGCGTTTTCACCGTCTGAGTCAGCCACCCACAGGTTATAGCGGTTGCCAGATTTGGTCACATAAGCAATGCGGGTTGAAAACACGCCCTTATCGCCCGTGAGTTTTTCGTAGACAAAGTCCGAAATTTTGTGCGAGGCCAACCGCAAATCGCCCGTCACCACCACGTAACTCATGGCACCAAGGTCTTGACCACGCACCACATCCCACAAGCGCACACGCACATCGTAGCGGCCATCATTCATACGGCTGATGCTGCCAGTCAGCAAGGCATCTGCGCCCTTTTGACGCATGGCACTGATATCGGGACGCTGGGTTTCATCCACCACCACACCCGCCGTGACACCACGAAACTGGCCACTGCGCTCAAGATCGGCCTGCACGATGGCTGAAATCTTTTGAGGCGAAGTTTCCTCACCCCGTAAAGGGGCAAAAGCAATGGGCACCTGTGTCAAACCCACGCCAGACACTTCCACTCGGAACTGAGCCCAAGTTGGCAAGGCCAACAAGCCAGCGGTCAATAAACCAAGTGTGAAACGAATAAGTTGACGTGTCATAGTGAGATGGGTAGCCAAATGAATACGATGATTTTAGTGGTGAACGAGTGGCGATAATGCTCTGTATTGCCTTTCTTGCCTCGCCCACCATTTATGACCCCATCCACCCCATCCGCCCCGTCAGACTCATTGCTCGCAAGACTTCGGCGCGTGGCTCCATGGTTTTCTGGTCATCGCAGCATGTTGATGCTGGCCATTGCAGGTATTTTGGTGGGTTCCATCACCGAGCCGGCCATTCCAGCCTTGATGAAGCCCTTGCTGGACAAAGGCTTTCAACAGGGCGACATGCCCCTGTGGCGTGTACCCGTGGTGTTGGTGCTGTTATTTGGTATCCGTGGCTTCGCGGGGTTCATTGCCAGCTACTGTTTGGCGCGCGTCACCCAAGCCTCGCTTGAAAAACTCCGCCAGCGCTTGTTTCAAAAGCTCATGCAAGCTGACCCAGCGTTGTTTCAATCCAAACACGCCAGCGGCCTGACCAACGCCATGGTGTACGAGGTCAATGCTGGAGCCTCGCAACTGGTCAGCACCACCTTGTCGTTTGCCAAAGACAGCGTGACTTTGCTCGCGCTCATGGGCTACCTGATGTACCTGAACTGGCAACTCACGCTCATGGTGTTCATCGTCCTCCCCCCTATTTCATGGGTGGTCAAAACACTTTCACGACGCATGGACCGTGTCACACGATCTAGCCAAGACGCCACGGATGCCCTCGCTTATGTGGTGGAAGAAAACGTCATGGCCTACCGCATGGTGCGCCTGCACAACGCACAAGACAACCAAGCTGAACGTTTTGGCAAACTCAACCACAGCTTGCGCACCTTGGCGCTGAAATCGGTCGTGGCCAGCTCCACCATGACGCCACTGATTCAAATGCTCTCTGCATTGGCACTTTCAGGTGTGCTGACCCTCGCCATTTGGCAAAGCACCAGCGGCGCAGCCAGCAACATGAGCACCGTGGGCGGTTTTGCCTCCTTCATCACGGCCATGTTGATGTTGGTGTCTCCGATCAAACATTTGTCTGAAGTCACGGGCAGCCTGACGCGTGGCGTCACCTCCTTAGAGCGTGGCCTAGATTTGCTCAGAGACACACCCGATGAACACCAAGGCATACACACAGCGACCCAAGTGCGTGGCGAAATTTGCTTTGACAACATCAGTCTGCAATACCCCTCGGCCACCAGCCCCGCCCTCAATGGCGTGAGCTTGACCATCCAACCTGGCCAAACCGTGGCCTTGGTTGGCCCATCAGGGTCAGGCAAAACCACATTGGCTAACTTGCTGCCACGCTTTCTCGACCCCACCGCTGGCCAAGTCAGGCTGGATGGTGTGCCGCTCAAAGACTGGTCACTCGCCAGTTTGCGCCGCCAAGTGGCCTATGTGAGCCAAGACGTGGTCATGTTCAACGACACGGTGGCACACAACATCGCTTTGGGCGAAACCATCGACTCGGCACGTGTGTGGAAGGCCATAGAAGCCGCCAACTTGGGCGACTTCGTGCACAGCCTCCCCCACCAAGAAAACACGCTGGTGGGTCATAACGCCACCCAGCTCTCAGGTGGCCAGCGTCAACGCTTGGCCATCGCCCGCGCCATCTACAAAGATGCGCCGATTCTGATCTTGGACGAGGCCACTTCGGCCCTAGACACCACCTCCGAGCAAGCCGTCAAAGACGCGCTGCATGTGCTGATGCAGGGCCGTACATCCTTGGTCATTGCACACCGCTTGTCGACCATCGAACATGCAGACCTGATCGTGGTCATGCAAGCTGGCAGCGTCGTGGAAACTGGCACACACAGCCAGCTCATGATCCAAAACGGCGCGTATGCGGCCCTTTACAAAGTTGCAGCCCAAAACACAGACAACCATTTTTCTGAAACAACGCCCCTATGAGCCAAGCATCCATCAGCGGTTTCACCTTCATTCGCAACGGCGTGGAGCTTGGCTTCCCGTTTGAAGCCTCCATTCGCTCACTCCTGCCCTTGGTCGATGAATTTGTGGTGGTGGTTGGCAAAAGCAACGACGACACCTTGGCCCGCATTCATGCCATTGGCTCCCCCAAGATTCGCGTGATCGAAACCATCTGGAACGAACGCATGGCCGACCGCGGTTTTGTGTACGCCCAGCAAAAAATGATTGCGCAATACGCCTGTACGGGCGATTGGGCTTTTTACTTGGAGGGCGATGAGGTGGTACACGAGGCTGAACTGGCCAGCATCCGCGCCAGTGTGGACAAACATCACAGCAACCCTGCGGTGGAAGCCTTGGTGTTTGACTACTTTCACTTCTATGGCACACCCGACTTCATAGCCAACAGCCCCGCTTGGTATCGCCGCGAATGCCGCCTGATCCGAAATACCATCCGCTCTTATGCGCCAGACGGTCAGTATTGGCTCATCACATCCGACCACAAAAAAGGACGCAACCCACAAGCGGCCTTGGCAAACGCCCACATCTATCACTACGGCTGGGTGCGCAGCAACGAGGCGATGCAAAAGAAGCTAGACCAAGTGAGCAAGTTCTGGTCACATGGCGCGCCCACCGTGCGTTACAGCCAGTTTGACGCGCAAGTGCTGCAGCCCTTCACTGGCACGCACCCTGAGTTGGTCAAGCCTTGGCTAGAAAGCTCAGCGGAAAAGAGCTTCACGATTGACCCCGATTACCAGCTGACCAAGCGTGAAAAGCGTCACCGTTGGTTGATGAAGCTTGAGAAGGCATTTGGCTTGGACTTCAGTCGAAAGCATTTCAAGTTGGTGGCTTGAGTTTCTGTTTTTAAGTCACTTCTCTCGCACGCCCACGCAACGGCCAGCACCTGAGCGCTCGCGATACGCAGCAAGCAAAGCGCTTGGGGTGTTTGATTTGGCGCCATCACGGCCCGCAGGGACGTTAAGCCAAGTCAGACACCCCAAGCGCTTTGCGCCCTCCACCAAGGAAGGGAAGCTCAAAAGCCAAACGCAAACTCAGAGCAACACAATGTCATACTGCTCTTGCGACATCGCCGCTTCCGCCTGCAACGAAATAGGCTTGCCAATGAAGTCGCTCAACCCCGCCAAATGCTGGCTTTCTTCATCGAGCAACACGTCAATCACATCGGGCGATGCAATCACGCGAAATTCGCGTGGGTTGAACTGACGGGCTTCGCGCAAAATTTCGCGCAAGATGTCATACGTCACCGTACGTGCGGTTTTCACGCTGCCCTTGCCCTCACACACAGGGCATGGCTCGCACAGCATGTGGGCCAACGATTCACGGGTGCGCTTGCGCGTCATCTCTACCAAGCCCAACGCCGAATAGCCGCTCACCATGGTCTTCACGCGGTCACGGGCGAGCTGCTTGCGGAACTCGGCCAACACCGCTTCGCGGTGGTCTTCACGCGTCATGTCGATGAAGTCGGCAATCACGATGCCGCCTAGGTTGCGCAGCCGCAGTTGGCGCGCAATGGCACCCGCCGCTTCTAGGTTGGTCTTGAAAATGGTTTCGTCAAAGTTGCGCGCACCCACAAAGCCACCTGTGTTCACGTCTACCGTGGTCAGGGCTTCGGTTTGGTCCACGATGAGGTAACCCCCAGACTTCAGGTCCACACGCCGGCCCAGGGCCTTGCCCACCTCTTCGTCGATGTTGAAGAGGTCAAAAATCGGGCGCTCGCCTTTGTACAGCTGCAGCTTGTCCACTGCGCTGGGCATGAACTCTTGGCCGAAGGTTTGCAGCTTTTTGAACTGCTCAGCCGAGTCAATGCGAATGGTTTGCGTGGTCTCACTCACCAAGTCACGCAACACGCGCTGCAGCAAGCTCAGGTCTTGGTGTAGCAGCGATTTGGGTGGTAAACGCGTGGAGGCCTCTTTGATGCGCGCCCAGGTCTTGCGCAAGTAGGCAATGTCTTCGCTCAGCTCAGCATCGCTGGCGTCTTCGCCATTGGTGCGCAAGATGAAGCCACCCGTTTTGCCGTCGACCGCAGCGGCTTCGGCCAAGCCTTGCAAGCGTGTGCGCAAAGCCTCGCGTTGCTCGAAGGGAATTTTTTGCGACACGCCAATGTGCTGGTCTTGCGGCAAAAACACGAGCAAGCGGCCCGCAATGCTGATTTGCGACGACAAACGTGCGCCTTTGGTGCCAATCGGGTCTTTGATGACTTGCACCAACAAGGACTGCCCCTCAAAAACCTGTTTCTCAATCGGCACCACAGCGGCTGGTTCACCCTTGTCGTTGTCGGCGTGGCGCGCAGCCACGCTGCTCATCAAGTCGGCCACGTGCAAAAAGGCGGCACGCTCTAGGCCGATGTCAATGAAAGCCGATTGCATGCCTGGCAACACACGCGCCACTTTGCCCAAATACACATTGCCTACCAAACCGCGCTCAAGCGTGCGCTCAACATGCAGCTCTTGCACCGCGCCCGTTTCCACAATGGCCACACGGGGTTCTTGAGGAGAGAAGTTGATCAGGATGTCTTGTTGCATGTACAAATCCAACTTAAACCTTGAATCCAAACGCGCGCAACAGCTGCGCGGTTTCAAACATGGGCAACCCCATGATGCCAGAGTAGCTGCCGCTGATGTGCTCGATGTACGCCGCCGCCCTGCCCTGCACCGCATACGCGCCAGCTTTGCCCATGGGCTCGCCGCTGGCCACGTAGGTTTGAATTTGTGTGCGCGTCAAAGGCGCAAAGCGCACGTTGGACACACTGAGGGCTTGCTCAGTTTTGAGCGGCTTACCCGCTTTGGACAGCGTCCCCATGGCGACCGAGGTCAACACGCGGTGGGTCTGACCGCTCAATGCGCCAAGGATTTGCGCCGCATGCTTGGCGTCATCGGGCTTGCCCAAAATGGTTTTACCCAAAGCCACGGTGGTGTCGCTGCACAGCACCGGCGCAAACGGCAAACCACGGCGCTTCATACGGGCCAAGGCAGCTTCTAGTTTGAGCAAGGTCACGCGTTGCACATAGGCGCGTGGGGCCTCATTGGGCAGCACCACTTCTAGCGCTTCGGCGTCTTCATGTTCATCGGCCAACAGCAACTCGTAGCGAATGCCCAGCTGCTCTAACAGTTGGCGTCGGCGTGGGCTTTGTGAGGCGAGGTAAACGAACTTAGATTCAGACATAGATGGCCTAGAGGGCTCACTCACGGTGATAAGGGTGGTTGGCGTTGATCGACCACGCACGGTACAACTGCTCTACCAACAGCACGCGCACCATGGCATGCGGCAGGGTCAGGTCTGAAATGCGAATGCGCTCGTGCGCTTGTTTCTTGAACTCTGGGCACAGGCCATCGGGCCCGCCAATGACCAAGGCCACATCGTCGGCTTCAAGCTGCCAGTGTTTGAGCTTGGCAGCCAAGGCCACGGTGGTGAGGTTGGTGCCGCGCTCGTCCAAGGCCACGATGCGACAGCCGCGTGGAATGGCGGCTTCAATGCGCTCGCGTTCGGCCGCGTAGATGGTGTCTAGGGTTTTAGAGCTGCGCGGCTCGGTTTTGACGGCCTTGAGCTCAACCTTGAGCTCAGACGGAAACCGCTTGGCATAATCGTCCCAAGCGGTTTGCGCCCAGTCGGGCACACGTTGGCCGACTGCGACGACCCACAGCTTCATGCTTTGCGGGCAGTGGTCTTTTTAGCGGCTGGGCGTTTGCCCGCAGTTTTTGCGGCAGGTTTGCCCGCCGTGGTGGTGGCTGTGCGTGCCGCAGACTTGGCCGATGACTTTGCCCCCTTGAGCGCCACCTTGACGATGGGCAACTTCGCCGCTGTTTTAGCAGCTGGCTTTTTAGCCACAGGGGTTTTGGCGGCAGCTGATTTAGCAGGCGCAGCTTTGGCTGGCGCGCGTGTGGATGTGCTGCGGGTTGCTGGCTTGGCTGTTTTGGCAGCTGGCTTCTTGTCACCCGCAGCAGTTTTCTTAGCTGCAGGCTTTTTGCCAGCCGATTTCTTAGCAGGCGCTTCTTCGTATGACTCAGCCGCTTTGGCAGGCTTGGGCGCACCAAACTTCAAACGCACAGGCTTCTCGCCCCAGATTTCTTCGAGGTTGTAGTAACCACGGATGGTGGGTTGCATGATGTGCACGACCACAGGGCCGCAATCCACGATGATCCATTCGCCGTTGTCTTCGCCTTCGATGCGAGGCTTGCCAAAACCAGCTTCGCGCACTTTGTCGCGTACGCTAGAGGCCAAGGCCTTGGTTTGACGGTTGGATGTACCCGACGCCACGATGACGCGCTCAAACAGCGAGGACAAGTGCTCGGTGTCAAACACCACGAGGTCTTGGGCTTTGACGTCTTCCAACGCATCCACGACGGTGCGTTGCAATTTTTGGACATCTTTTTTAGCGGAGGTTTCGGTCATCTGATTTATCGGTAAAGGCTGTGTTTTTCAATGTAGTGCTGCACAGCGGCAGGCAACCACGCGTGCAATTTGGGATCTGCCTGTGTGCCATGGGCAATGTGCGCACGAATCTCAGTGGCACTCACATTCAGGCTTGGCATGTCCAAGCGCTGTACGTCGGGGGATACCGCATTGTGCCACTGACTGGCCTTGCCGCCCTGCCCCTCGGTGGGTCGATCTGCCACCACCACCGTGGCAAGGCCCAAAATCTCTTGCCAACGGTGCCATGTTTTGAAGGCATTGGCTTGGTCAGCACCAATGAACAGGTACAAATCCGCCTCTGGTTGCTCGGCTTTGAGCTCTTGCAAGGTGTCGAAGGTGTAGGTTGCACCTTCGCGGTCAATCTCGCGCGGGTCCACCCATGTTTGCGGCACATCGGCAAAGGCCAAACGCGTCATGGCCAAGCGGTGTGGCGATGGTGTGAGCGTGCGGGCCTTGTGCCATGCGTCACCCGTGGGGATGATGCGCAGTTCGGACAAATCAAACTGTTCTATTGCGTGTTTGGCCAGCGCAAGGTGCGCGATATGCGGCGGGTCAAACGAACCGCCAAAGATGCCTAGACGCTTGGCGTGGTTCATTGAATCGTGTTCACTTCAGCCAATCACGCGGCACCAAAAAGTCATGCAGCAAAGCATGCTCTGGCGTGCCTGGCTCGGGCTGGTGCTGGTAAGACCAGCTCACCAAAGGTGGCATGGACAACAGAATCGACTCCGTGCGCCCACCCGACTGCAAGCCAAAGTGCGTGCCACGGTCCCACACGAGGTTGAACTCCACATAGCGGCCACGGCGGTACAGCTGGTGGTTGCGCTCGCGCTCGCCATAAGGGGTGGTCACGCGGCGGTCCACGATGGGCAGATATGAGGCCAAGAAAGCATCGCCCACGCTCTTGAGCATCTCAAAACTGCGCTCAAAGCCCAACTCCGAAAAGTCATCAAAGAAGATGCCACCAATGCCGCGTTGCTCGCTGCGGTGCTTGTTGCAGAAGTACTCGTCGCACCAAGTTTTGAAGCGTGGGTAAAGCTCGTCACCAAAGGGCTGCAGCGCATCGTGGCACACCTGATGGAAATGCTTGGCATCTTCGGCATAGCCATAGTATGGCGTGAGGTCCATGCCGCCGCCAAACCAAGCCACGGTTTTGCCGTTGGCGGGCGTGGCTGCAATCATGCGCACGTTCATGTGCACGGTGGGCACATAGGGGTTGCGCGGGTGAAACACCAACGACACGCCCATGGCTTCAAACGGCGCACCTGCCAACTCAGGGCGGTGCTGCGTCGCCGAAGGCGGCAACTTAGGGCCACGCACATGCGAAAAGCCGCAACCTGCCCGTTCAAACACAGGGCCGTTTTCTAAGATTTGGGTGATGCCATTGCCCTGCAACTGCTCGCCTGGGCCCTTCTCCCACTTGTCCACCAAGAACTTGGCCTGGCCGTCTTTGGCTTCAATCGCGCTTGTGATGCGGCTTTGCAGGCCTATCAGGTAGTCACGTGCAGCGGCTACAACGTGTTCGTGGGTGGGTGTGATCATCGTGTGGTGAATTTAGAAGTTGTCAGAGTATCGCCAGTCGCGACCATGCGTGGTGGCAAAGGGCGAATGGGGGCAGCCTGCTTCACATGAAAGCCCTGCACACCTTCATACACTTGGGTGATGTGCGCGTAATCCGCTTGCACATCGCCCGTTAAGCGCATGAAGTCGGTCACTTTGGCCAGCTTCTTGCCGTAATCAATGTGGAGCATGAGCAAAGGCACATCTGCGCCCAAGGCCAGTTGGTAAAAACCACTGCGCCAGCCATCGGTGAGCTTGCGGGTGCCTTCGGGCGACAAGCCAATCCAAAGTATTTCGTCGTTTTGTTTGTGTCTTTTGAGCGAATCCACCATCTCGCCCACCACGCCCTTGGGCGATGAGCGGTCAATCGGCACCGCGCCAATGAAGCGAATCCAGCGGCCAAACAACGGGATGCGGAACAAGCTCTCTTTGGCAAAAAACTGCACGGGCAAGCCCACCGCCCACTTGACAGGCATCATGGTGATGAAGTCCCAGTTGCTGGTGTGCGGGTAGCCAATGAGCACACCTTGCTTGGTGGGCAGCCCGTCAAACTCGATCTTCCAACCCATCAGCTTGACCAACCAAGCGGCCCACGCTTGAGGTTTGCATTGCACGGGCATCGGTTTGGTGAATTCGGTCATCTGTGTTTATGAGCAATCGGTTCGTTATGGGCTGGATCCAAGTCTGGGAGAACGTGGCAACTCAGCGTGAAATGGCGCGGTAGCCAATGTCGGTGCGGTATTGCATGCCGTCAAAGTGGATACCTTGGATGGTGTCGTAGGCCTGCTGCTGTGCCAGCTTCAAAGTGCCGCCCAACGCCGTCACGCACAGCACGCGGCCACCGCTGGTCACCACTTGGCCATCTTGCATGTGTGTCCCAGCGTGGAACACCACCACATCGTCGGTGTCTTGCGGCAAACCAGTAATGACGTCGCCCTTGCGCGGGCTCATGGGGTAGCCATGTGCGGCCAACACCACACCAATGGCGGTGCGGCGGTCCCAATCGAGTTCAAAGTCGTCAAAGCGGGTTTCGCTGTGGGGGGCTGTGGCTGCCAGCAACACATCGACCAAATCAGTTTTCAGGCGCGCCATGATGGGCTGGGTTTCGGGGTCGCCCATGCGGCAGTTGAATTCAAGCGTTTTGACGTGGCCTTGTGGGTCAATCATCAAGCCAGCGTACAAGAAGCCCGTGAACGGGATGCCGTCTTTTTCCATGCCCTTGATGGTGGGCAAAATGATTTCGCGCATGGCGCGCGCATGCACCTCAGGCGTCACCACGGGAGCTGGCGAATACGCCCCCATGCCGCCAGTGTTGGGGCCAAGGTCGGCATCGAGCAAGCGCTTGTGGTCTTGACTGGTGGCCAAAGGCAACACGGTTTTGCCGTCACACATGACGATGAAGCTGGCCTCTTCGCCTTGTAAAAACTCTTCAATGACCACGCGCGCGCCGCCTTCGTTGTGGCTCACCCCCAGTTTGTTGTCGAGCAGCATGAAGTCAATTGCTTCGTGGGCCTCGGCAGCGGTCATTGCCACCACCACGCCCTTGCCTGCGGCCAAACCGTCGGCCTTGACCACAATCGGTGCGCCTTTGGCGTTCACGTAGTCATGTGCGGCTTGCGCGTCTGTGAAGGTTTCGTATTCCGCAGTAGGAATGTTGTGGCGCTTCATGAACGCTTTGCTGAATGCCTTAGAGCTTTCCAGCTGGGCCGCGGCTTTGGTGGGGCCAAAAATACGCAGGCCGTGGGCACGGAATTCATCCACAACCCCTGCCGCCAGCGGCGTTTCAGGGCCAACCACGGTCAACTCCACCCCGTTGCTTTGGGCAAACTCGCGCAGGGCTTTGACATCGGTGATGTCAATGTTGTCCAAGCGTTTGTCACGCGCTGTGCCGCCGTTGCCTGGGGCCACAAACACTTTTTGCACCTTGTTGGATTGGGCAATCTTCCACGCCAAAGCGTGCTCGCGGCCACCGCCGCCAATAACTAATACGTTCATAGTGCTGCGTTGTGATAGACCTCTTGCACATC
>JACCEE010899453.1_pt1 | contig 16494 bp, 16 predicted proteins | sample 7449931 | NCBI WGS metagenome assembly JACCEE01 (sample SAMN15323457, study PRJNA562643) | freshwater metagenome | isolation source: river surface water | place: USA:Blue River Watershed | collected 2017-08-19 | reverse complement strand
CTTTCGCTCGTACCACAGAAGGTACTTTCGAAGCTCCAACAAACACCAAGTTCGTTGGTACACTAAACGGCGCAATGCGTGTTTATGTTGATGGTTACGCACAAGACGGTCAATCCGTTCTAGTTGGTTACAAAGGTTCTAGCGAGGCTGATGCAGCCGCGTTCTATTGCCCATACGTACCTCTAATGAGCTCTGGCGTTGTTCTAGACCCAGCTACTTTCGAACCAGTAGTTGGCTTCATGACACGTTATGGTTATGTAGAGTTAACCAACACAGCATCTTCTCTAGGAAATGCTGGTGACTACCTAGCTGAAATCGCTGTAAGCAACCTAAGCTTCCAGTAATCAGTATCCCAGGGATGGGAAGGAAAGAAAAGGGCCGAAAGGCCCTTTTCTGTTGAGTGAAAACAATTTATTACAACCATGCACGTAATAACGGTTCTTTGTAAATCATTTGAGCACCAACTACAGCCAGCACCGCAGATCCAATGTAAACTGCTCTAGGCCAGCGTTCCAAGATTTTATTGACCATGGTAGAACCAAACAGGATGATTGGCACTGAAATCAACAAGCCAAAGATTATAACCCACCAGTTACCACCTGCAGCCGCAGCAATGCCTAGAGCATTGTCAATGCCCATCACAGCATCGGCCATCATGATAGTGCCCATAGCCGACCAGAATGTGTCGGCTGTGTGATCTGTGTGTTCTTCTTTGTCAGCAAAAGCCAGTTTCCAAGCAATATAAAACAAAGCCAAGCCGCCTATCAGTCGCAGACCTGGCACAGTCAACAACCATGTGAGCACAGCCACGCTGGCAAAGCGTATACCAATGGCACCCACCGTGCCCCAAATGATTGCTCGACGTCGTAGGTGCAGCGGCAGCTTGTTAGCTACCATGCCAATGATAAGTGCATTATCACCAGCCAACACAATGTCAATCAATATAACAGCAACGATCGCCCATGCGGACGCTAATAACATTTCCATAAGTTTACTCCTTGAAGTATATTACAGAATTGCTGCCATCAGCATAGCAATCACAATGAATGAGAATACAGGGATAGAGGAACCCATAATATACTTTCGTTATTATGGTCTTGCCCAGGACCTATTCCCCGCTAGTACCGAGTGTTTCCACTGTAATGACGATACTAGTGACTGGCGTTGCGCCAGCGGGCTACTCCCCACATTTTTATTTATCTCAGTTTGCTACAACTCGTGCTACACTATTGATTACTGCGGCAATACGACCAATGTCTCGGAGTTGTTCTACTGAGTAGCCCATCTTCTTTAGTCCGTCATAGTGTGCTTTTACGCAGAAGTGACACTTACCAACAATACTTGCCGCAAGGCTGTATGCCTCAAAGCGTTCTTTGGTTGTGCCACCACTACTAGCAATAGCGTTCATACGTAGCTGTGCTGGTAAGCCCTCTAATTGCGGATCATTGGTCATTTCGACGTAAGGGTACCATACGTTGTTTTGTGCCATTAGCGCACCTGCTGTAAGTGCAGCCTGTGTTTCAGTTTTGTTGGTGATCTGACTTTCCATCCAAGTCCACAGTTTGCTATTACCTGTCGCAAAAGCGGCTGCAAGTGCAACACCTTCTGCCTCTTCAACTGGTAATGTACTACGCTTTACAACGGCGTCAATGTTTAGTCTTGTATCCTTTGCATAGTCAGGAATGCTAGATTCTTTTAATGCGTCTACCCATGCTGTCATTTAATATCTCCCTGATGATAATACGATTTGACAAATATGTTCTAATCGTTCGATATGTTCAAAAGCCCGCCATGGGCTTGTGTCAATAGCAACCACGCCATGTCCTTTGATACCTACAATGTCGTAGGCAATATTTCCATTTTTATCTAATCGTAAATTAGTATGACATTGGTCGGCTAACTCTTGGCTAATAGGCGGAACATCTCCTACATTTGGTGCTACTTTTGTATAGCGACTAAGTTCTGGGAAGTCATTAGCAAGACTGCTTAACTCGATACCTCTATGCATAGCAGCTACACAGTAGGTAGGATGCAGATGCACTACTACTCTAACATCATCTTGGTGCTGACCCATGTTTTGTTGTAGACCGAAGTGCAAAGGTAACTCACCGCTAGGCTTTAGATTAGCACTAATATCTGTGTAAAACTCTTCTGTCCACGATTTAGTTAAAAACGGAGGAACAGGATTAATCTGATCAACTATTTTAATTTTCTTAAACTGATCAGGCTGTAGTGTCTGCTTACGGACGCCACTGGGTGTGATATAAAAATGATCACGGTCGTGATGACGAATACTTACATTGCCATCACGACTGGTAATCCAGTTGCGTCTATATGCTTCAACAAGCGTGTCGCATATAGTTTCTAACATTACAGAGTCTCACCACCGATAGGACGGCTGCAAGGGCATAGTTCACCAGTTTGCAATGCGTCAAGAATACGCAGAGTTTCGTCTGGGTTACGGCCAACGTCCAAGTTGTTTACTGTAACGTGTTGGATGATGTTGTCTGGGTCTACAATGAATGTAGCACGAAGTGCGGCACCTGCAGGACCGTAGAAGATACCAAGTTGATCAGCTAGACTGTTCTCATCACGGGCAACATCAGCAAAGCTCCAAGAATTTGTTTTCTTTAGATCTTCGTGTGCGTTGCGCCATGCTAGTTTACAGAACTCGTTGTCGGTACTACCAATTAGTAGAACTGCATCACGGTCAGCAAAGTCGCCGTTTAACTTGTCGTAGGCTACGATTTCTGTAGGACAAACGAATGTGAAGTCTTTTGGATAGTAAACGATTACCTTCCACTTACCTTCAAAACTCTTGTCTGTAATAGTTTCAAATGCGCCGTCGGGTGTCAATGCACCGGGCTTAACGCCAGTGACAGCAAAACTTGTGATTTTGTCGCCGATAGTTTTCATTTTAATTTCCTTTAAGTTAATGAATTTATTTTTGTGATCTGCAATTGGGGCAAATCAATTCTAAGTTGTCTTCGTTAGTGTTGCGTGTGTCGTTGTCCTTATAGTCTACAACCAACGGTGCTTTTTCACCTTGCCATTCTTCGATACCACAAATCTCGCAACGATGTCCTCTCTCTTGGATCAAATATTTTTTAATCCAGTCCGGGACTTTGCTCCAAGCTGATGGCTCTCGGCCTTCTTTCCAGTTAGTAACTAACTGTCGCGAGCGATGTTGACTTTGGCAATGGTTATTGCAATACTTGTTGGTATAGCTATGACCTTTAATGGTGTTGACTTTACCACAATTTAAACAAGTGAAACAACCTAAATTCGACATACTTTCCTTTTCTTATAGAGCACTTTGATAGAGCACCTATACTTTTAATTATGCTCTACTGTCCAACTATTATATACACAGAAAACGATAAAACAACTAATTTGGTTAAACTGATGGTAAATACTTCTGGGCATTCTGTGGAATCCAAACGTAGAACACTAGCAAAAGCATTATCATTTAGACTTGTAGCATTAACAATAACAGCACCGATAATAGGTTTTAATATAGCACTTGGTATCCAAGTGCTTTTATTTTTTGCCTACTACATTCATGAAAGACTTTGGTTAAGAGTGCGCTGGCATTAATCTTCGATGTCCTCGTCGATTTCGTCAATCCATTTTTCTTTGCTGTCGTAAAACTTATAGTAAGTTTCGTTGGGCTGTAGAATACGGAAGTCGTATTTTAGTGCAGCAAAGGTTACCTCATCCTTTTTCAGCAAGTCACAAACAACAAAGCTGGTACCACAACCGCCTTCTACGTTTTTAAATGTACTGTGCTTGAACTCGTTAGCAGATAGCGCCCGGTGCATGTTACCGCCCCAATGAAAGAGAATTCGAGTAATACCACGCCGCTGATTCCTTAAACGAATCCGATCAAATGCAGTGAGTTTAGTTATGCGAGCTTCGTTATTGTCATTGATGACTAGTAGTACATCTTTGACTTTGATGCTGCCTTTTGTGTGACTGTTATCAGGTGTTTCCTTTGTTGACCAAGGAACTTCACAGTCTACATGACTTACGTAATAAGTCTCTCCATGTGTTTTTAACACCCACATTGGAACGGTGTTGTCTTCTAAGTGTTTCTTGTTGAAGTGAAAGACTACATCATCACAAGCAAATTCAATCTACGACTGTGCCATTTTTAAACTCCTTAATTTGTTTAGTGGCTTCTTTGATCCTTTCAGACCATTTCCAATTGTATAAATCACAACAACGGCAAGCAAGCATTTTGGTTACCTTGCCTCGCAACTTTGCATTTGCACCGGCCTGTCCGTGATAGATACTTTTCATAAAGTATTTATTTGGTGCGCCTGGCGGGAATCGAACCCGCGTATCTGGAGTTTTAGAGGCTCTTGCTGTTCCACTTAGCTACAGACGCAATAGTATTATTGTATATGTATTCTAGTAAAAGTCAATAAAAACGGTAAATATAATGTTCGCTCTTAATAAGAGAGTTTATGCGGTAACCCTCCGCGTAGGCCTAGAACGCCATAATATAAGGAGAAACAAAATGGGACGTCCTCTAAAGAATAAATTTTTTGATCCAACCGGCAACGAAAGCACTGGCGGTGAAGGTGCAACACTAACTAGCGGAAACGTGACTTTTGCCAGCGTTACACGTGGCAGCGGTTATTATTCTGCTAACGTTGGTGCTACTGTTAGCGCACCACAATTAACTGGTGGTACAACTGCGGTTGTTGACACAGTTTATCTATTTGCCAACGGCGCTATTAAAACAGTTGGTATCAGCAATGCTGGTACTGGTTATACCAGCGCACCTACAGTAACATTTACTGGTGCTAATAGCTCTACAGCTACAGCAACAATTTCGTTGAACTCAAGTGGAACTACTGACAATGCTATTGCTATTAATGCATGGGTACTTGGTGGTGCAAGTAGTGTTGCTGGTGATATCGTTAAGCAAACTGGTGCTAAGAGCTTCCGTGTTGCTACTGCACAGGGAACCAGCAAGTGCGTATTAACTACAGGTACAGTAGCCGAAGGAGAGTGCCAAATTACTGCTACTAAAGCAGATTCTAGCACTTTCTATGCCGCTAAGATCAACGGTCATACAGTAACTGATTCAAGTGGTAATAAGTTCCTATGGAGCGTGACTGCCGCAGATTCTGGCACAAGCCCAGAAACTGTTATGATTGGTACAAACTAATTTACGTTAGTGATAAAAATAGCGGCTTCGGCCGCTATTTTTTTGGTTACAGGTGCTTGCATAAATATCTAATACATCTCGTATTATGACACAAACTATTCGGTTCACAGACAATTATGACATTACTGGCATCAATCCTGGCAGTAATGTAACAGTTACTGGCCATACTCTTTTTGTAAATGCTAACTTATTAATTGCTGGTACAACTACAAATGCTTCCACAGTTAATTCAAGTACAATCAGCAATTATCTAATTCTTAACGATGGCGAAACTGGCCCAGGTGTTAGTTTAGGCACCGCAGGTATTAAAGTTGACCGTGGTTCTTTGCCCGATGTAACTATACGTTGGAACGAAGGCAGTGACCGTTGGGAATTAACCACTGACGGTACTACTTATAGCCCATTGAACACATTAGATCAGGTTACCCTAGATACTGAAGCAGCTCCTTCGTTGGGCGGCAATTTAAACATAGCAGGTTATGCTATCTATGATAGTACTAGCACAGTTATAGCACTAGATGATGGAATAAAAGTAAAGCATGGAGCAACACCCAGTAATTCGGTTGGATACAGTTCATTGTATGCTGGCGTACCAAGCGGTGGCGGATCAGGATTGTTTGTTGTAAATTCCGCAACTGCCAGCGACGAATTAGTTACCAAAACTAAAGCAATAGTGTATGCGCTGATCATGTAAGGACAAATATGGCACTCGTAAGTACAAAATTAACAACATCACCGGTTAGTATTATAGCTGGAACAACTACTAACAAAGCCGTTACCTGCGCTTATCTTTGTAACACTACAGGCAGCACAGTAACAGTTAGCGTATATGCAGTTCCTAATGGAGCAACAGTGGGTAACTGTCCAATATATAACACATTGGCTATTGCAGGATACGATACCGCTATATTGGATACTGAAAAAATTATTCTTGGCGACGGTGATGCTATCTATGCCAGTGCTAGCGCATCAAACGCTATTGCAATGACAGTTAGTTACGTAGGAATATAACGTGAGGTTCCTAAAAAACGCTAAATTGCGAACAGGTAGTTATGCAATACAGCTACCACTAGGTACCAGTAGTCTGGGGCCCGACGCTCCAGTGAATGGCCAAATTAGATTCAATCAAACCAGTGGCGTAGTAGAAATATACTATAACAGCGTTTGGAATACCATTGCTAAAGTGGGACTAGTAGATTTAACCATTGATGAATTTACTGGAAATAACAGCACTACTAATTTTGTTATGAGTAGATCTGTAGCTAATGCAGAAAACATTTTTGTTACAATTAGCGGAATTTACCAAGCACCTACAAACAACTACACTGTTTCTGGCACAACAATAGAATTTACAAGCCCACCCCCGGCAGTTGATACCAGCGGAAACCCAAACAAGATTATAGTTATTCACGGACTTAACTCTACGAATGCTGCCTAAAAATCCGACTAAATACGTAATCGGAGAAATAAATGGCAATTGGTAGAGTATCGGGGTCGCTTTTAGTATCCAACTTGGATAGACAAGGCACCGATCTTCAGATTACGTCGGGCGGAAATTCAACTATCTACTTTGATGTTACACGTCGAAGAGTGGGCGTTGCCAATACTGCTCCTACTGAAACTCTTACAATAAATGGAAATCTTAGCACCAGCGGAGTGCTAATCAACGGGTACACCATTGGTGCCAAAGCTGGACAATATTTACAAGTAGTCGGCGGTATTAATCTTGGCTCAGTTGGCGATGTTAAAATTTCTGGTGGGTACAACAGTTGGGTACTAAGCACAGACGGTAACGGAAACTTAAGTTGGGCGAATATCGCTAGTACTCCTGGGGGTATTATTACTGCTGGTAACGTTGAATCGGCAAATGTTGTAACTACAATAGTATACTCAAACACTATTGTAAGCACAGGTAATATTACTACTGAGGGTAATATTATTAGCAACGTAAACATTATAAGCTACGGTAATATCATTACCAATAATAATTTTGTTAGCTATGGCGGCAATATTGTTACAGTAGGCGGTAACATCATTACTCAGGGCGGTAACGTTTATACATATGGTGGTGACGTTAATACCTATGAAGGTAATGTAGTTACTAATATATTAAACAGTAATAGTATGGTGGTACAAAATACTATTACCAGTGGCAATGTTGTAGCAACTGGTAACGTAAATGCCACTAACGTAAATGCTAGCCAGAACGTTTATGCAACTTATTTTGTCGGTAACGGATCATTGTTAACTGGATTGCCGGCTACATATGGCAACGTAGATGCTAATGCATATTTTAATCGCGGCCTTGGTACAATAAATGTAGTTACAGCTTCTGCAACTAACATAAACGGCGACGTAGTTAATACCAATTATGTCAGCGGAACATCCGGTTACCTGCGTATTACTCCGACGGGTAACCTTACAATTTTTAATAACCCAGGCGCTATTGTTTTGCCGTCGGGTACAGACGTACAAAGACCTGCTGATGCACAGTCGGGATCTTTTAGATGGAACTCAGAAAGATTTGCACCTGAGTACTATAACGGTGCTGAATGGGTAAGTTTTGAAACAGTAAGCTTGAGTACACAAACCATTATACCTGATGGCATTAACAATACGTTTACTTTAGATAAGGAATCTACAGCAGCAGGGCTAATGGTTAGCATCAACGGTACTGTACAGCAGCCAAACGTTGCCTATATGGTCTACGAAGATCAGATTACCTTTGCTGAAGTTCCGCAGTCGACAGACACCATTGATATAAGATACATGGTCGCTGGGTTGATCATGGAACAAAACAATACTACAGTTACAGCAGCAAACGTTGCAGTTAACACATCAATTTTAACAGTAGACAGCTTTAACAAAGAAATTTACCGCTCAGCAAAGTATACAATTTCAGCAACTTCCACAAACGGAGATGCACAAATAACTGAAGTACAATTGATTCACAACGGAACTTCTGTTAATTTTGAAACTGGTACCAGCGTTTATGTTGGATCTGGTGTTGGTACAGTAGTGACCTTTAGTTCCAGAATTATTGGAAACAACGTTGAATTACGTGCTGTTGCTGTTACTGCCGGAACACAAATAAGGATACAAAAACTATATTTTGCGGTCTAATAGTTTCATAACCAAAATACTAAATATAATAATAATAGAGCAATGAGCCATGCCCGTAATTACCAGAATTAAGAATAATCAGATTACTGATGCGACAATCACAAATCAGAAGATTGCGCTCGGTACACTAACAGGCGCACTTTTTAATGCCAACCTAGTTTTAAACTCTAACGTTAGCATTATTGGTAACTTGAGTGTTAGCGGAAGTAGCAGTAGCGTTACATCCACCGATACCTATGTTAATGATCCTGTTGTTGTTTTTAATAATGGTTACTCTAGTTCATTAAGCGGCTACGACATTGGTATTTTAGTCAACCGTAATCTTGCTAGCCTTGCTGGCTACCCAAGTGGCGTAAACACAGCCTGGGTTTGGACTGAAGATGACAGCGCATTTGAAGCTATTACCACAACTGATACTGGTGGTGGTATCACAAACCTAACCAATAGTGGTTGGGCCAATATTAAAGTTGGTAACATTACAGCTATCAATGCAACACTATCAGGTGCATTAAGTGCTGGTAGTTTTTCCGCAGCAACACTTAATGGTAATCTAGTTGCTACTAACGCAGTAATAACAAACTTATCAACTGGTAATGCTTATCTAACTGGCGGCACAGTTAGCGGATTATCCGGTGCAATGGGTACATTGTATGTAACAAATTTCAGCACAGCCAACGCAGTAATCAGCGGTGGTTCTGCACAAGGTCTAACAACACTACAAGCTACTAACTTCAGTACTGGTAATGCAATGATCACTGGTGGCACAATCAGTGGTGTAAGTGGCTCTGCAACAACATTGTTTGTAACAAATTTCAGCTCAGGAAATGCTCAAGTATCGGGCGGTTATGCAGACAATTTTCCAATTGGTGCAAACACAGCGGCTAGTGGTAAATTTACAACAGGTATTTTCACTGGCAACATTGATGCTCAATCTTACATCAACGTAACTCAAAGCATTTTACCAGTTAATAATAATTCGTCTGATCTTGGTAACAGCGATCATAGATTTAGAGATCTATGGTTGTCGGGTAACACAATTTATCTAGGCACAGCCACAATTGATACCAATTCATCTGGTAACTTAATTCTAAGAACAGGTAATGGTAACTTTATTTCTATTGCTAACACCGCTGGAAATACATTTAGTATTGTTGGTAACCTAGTAACATCATGGGTTCTAGGTAACCTAAAAGGTACATCGGCGGAAGTAACATCAGTGACAGCCACCAATGGAACTATAACAACGTTATCTGGAACTGACAGTTCGTATACTACGGCAGTAGTAACCAACTTTAGCACAGGCAATGCTTGGCTAACAGGCGGAACTATTGACAATATGACCATTGGTTCGGGTACTGCATCCAGTGGTAAATTTACCAGTGTTACAGATACTGGATTAACTTCTGGGCGTCTTGTGCTTGCTGGTGCCAATGGTCTATTAACTGACAACAGCGCACTAACATTTGGTAGTGGGACACTAAACACAACCAATCTTACTGCCACTGGCATAGTTAATGCTGACTCAATTACTTCTAATTCCTTTAGCACTGGTAGTTTTAGTACAACTAACTTTTCCACAAGCAATGCACAAATCACTGGTGGTAACGTACAAGGTATCGCTTACCTACAGGCAACTAATTTCAGCACAGGCAACGCACAGATTACTGGCGGCGCAATAAGCGGAGCAACTGGCGCCTTTACTACTTTATATGGTACAAGTTTCAGTACCAGCAATGCTACTATATCTGGTGGAAACATATCTGGGTTAACAAGTCTAGGCGTAACAACATTATACGCTCAAAACTTTAGTACAGGTAATGCACGTATCAGCGGTGGCTACGCAGACAATTTCCCAATTGGTGCTAACACAGCAGCCACTGGCAGATTTACAAATGTAACCATAACCGACACAACACCGAGCACTGGATATACTAGCGGTGCATTAGTTGTTAGTGGCGGTATCGGCGTAAGCGAAAACAGTTACTTCCATTCTAACGTTATTATTAATGGTAACTTAACAGTCAACGGACCAACAACTACAATCGGCTCTGCTGACTTAACTGTTCAAGACAGTATTATTAATCTACATACCTTCGCTAACTTAGCAGCGTTGACATTAGATGATGGTAAAGATATTGGTATTAAGTTCCACTACTACAAAGGTGTCGACAACCATGCGTTCTTGGGTTGGGCCAATGACACTGGTTATTTAGAATATTACGCAGCAGGCACTGAAGTTGCCAACGTGTTTACTGGTACGGCATATGGTACAATCAAGTCCGGTGGCCTATTAGCAGTTAATAGCACAGCAAGCACAAGTACCACAACTGGTGCTGTTGTTGTAACTGGCGGTGTTGGTATTGGTGGAAACTTAAATGTTGGCGGGATTTTATCTGCAGGCACACTAAGTGCAACCAGCATTGATGGAACTCCAATCGGATCAACAACACCAAGTACTGGTTATTTTACAACATTATATTCTCAAAACTTTAGCACCGGTAATGCACAAATCACTGGTGGGACAATTACTGGAGTTAGCGGAGGAGCTGGAACATTTGTTGTTACAAACTTTAGCACCGCTAACGCACAAATCACTGGAGGCAGCATAACCGGTGCAACTGGTGCATTTACAACATTGCAAGCAACTAATTTTAGTTCTGGCAACGTAGTTATATCTGGTGGTTACATCAGCGCATTAACCAATGCAACAATCACAACTGGTAGTATCACTAACCTAAGTTCTACAACTGCTGTAGCAACTAATTTCAGTACAGGTAATGCACAGATTACTGGTGGTAGTGTAACTGGGCTAACAGAGTTTGGCGCAACTACTGGGGTAGTAACAAACTTTAGCACAGCCAATGCGGTTATCACTGGTGGATCTGCTAATAACTTAACAGGACTAACATCTGAGTCTGGGACCATTGCTACATTAAATTCTACTAGCGGCAATGTTACAACATTGTATGCTCAGAATTTTAGTACAGGAAATGCAGTTATATCTGGTGGTTATATCAGCGCATTAACCAATGCTACTATCACAACTGGTAGCATTACCAATTTAAGTTCTACCACTGCGGTAGCAACAAACTTTAGTACAGGCAACGCAGTCATTACTGGTGGCAGTGCTACTAACTTAAGTTACATTTCTGCTACTGCTGGATACATTACTAACTTCGAATCACCAAACGTAAAAGTTACTGGTGGTACAATTGATGGTACTGCAATTGGCGGCACTTCGCCAAGTACAGCAGCATTTACTACATTAAATGCCAGCGGACTAGTTTATTTTAGTGACGCTACCGAAGCCACAAGCAGCAATATTGCATCAGTGGTGTTGGCTGGCGGATTAGCGGTTAACAAGAAAGCAATTATTGGTGGCAACATTGTTGCTGCCGCAACAACTGAAAGTACTGGACCAACAGTTGGTAGCTTTGTGGCAAAAGGCGGCGTAGGCGTAGCTGGTAATGTATTCTTAAACAAGGCATTGACTGTTAACGACAGTCAAGCAACAGCCGGCGACCTAAGAGTTAAAGGTTCCAATGATACAAGCTTGATTCTAACTAAGGCTGTAAGCAGTTACGATCAAGTTTTAATTGGCGGCAGCGCAACCAATGCAACATTTGTTCCTGGCGCAAAACTACAAATCAACAGCGCCGACAGTATCTTATTACCAAAAGGTGGCAATGCAGATCGTCCGGCAGCAGCAGGTCACAGCGACGTTGCTGGTATGTTCCGTTACAACACAACTTCTAACGCAGTTGAGTGGTACAATGGATCGTCATGGCAATCAGGTGCAACAACATTCACAGTTATAACTGACGAACAGTTCAACGGTGATGATTCTACAACAGTCTTCACTTTAGGCGCGGCAAGCACAACAAATTCAACTATTGTTAGCATCAACGGTGTTGTGCAGATCCCAACATTGGCTTACAGCGTAAGTGGTACAACACTAACATTTACAGAAGCTCCGGCAACAGGCGACGTTATTGATGTACGTAGATTAACTACTACACAAACATTAACCGGTTTGAGTAGTGCCAATGGTTACATGTCCGTTGAAGCAGATAACACCGGCATTAAGCTAAACACTGGTTCTGGTAGTTCGTCTAACACAACCAGCTGGGACACAAGTGGCGCACAAGTAAGCAAGATTGCTAACGTAACTATTGCTAGCAGTGGCGTTGCAACTACAATTGATAGTTTTGATAAAACTGTATATCGCACAGCTAGATATATTGTACAAGCAACATATGGTAGCGGATTCTACAGCCAGGACGCAATTGTTGTTCACGACGGGTCAACTACCAACGTTGGCACTGGAGTTGGAGCATCCATTGGTGGCTCGCTAGGCACAATCAGCGCTACAATATCTGGCAGCAACGTATTAGTACAATTTACAGCATCCAATGCAGGTACTGTAGTACGTATTAAGAAAGACTACATTATAATTTAATCATGGCAACACAAATTTTTAAAAACGCTGACCTAGCAGAAAATTACCAAGCTGACGCAGCCTATGAGCCCGGCACAGTACTAGATTTTGGTGGCACACACGAAGTTACCGTTTCTGCAGCAGACAGCAGAAAAGTTGCTGGCGTTGTTAGCACAGCACCAGCACAGTTAATGAATGGTGCTCTATCTGGACTTAATGTTGTTGCTATTGCATTACAAGGTCGTGTACCTTGTAAAGTAGTAGGAGTGATACGCAAAGGGGATACTCTGATTAGCGCGGGTTTTGGTTATGCAAAAGTAAGTTATGATCCACGTCCTGGACAAATCATTGGCAAAGCATTGGCAGATTTTACTGGACAAAAAGGCACAATCGAAGTAGCAGTAGGCAGAGACTAAAATATTATGGCGTACTTAAAGGGCCCAAGTGGCCCTTTAATTTTTTGCTAAATACGTTAAATGTGGACAAGAGATGGCATTAACTAGACCAAAATTAGGGCAGATTAACACTAATGTTACAGTCCTTACTGATGCTATTACAGTACTAAGTGCTGGAGCAAATCAAGCCAACGTTGATGTTGGATTTTTAATCAACCGAGCACACGGTCTAGTACCTAATGCGGCCTTTTACTATAGCGAAACACTAGATACATTTGTAACAGCTTTTACAAATAACACTGGCGGCACCGATAGTAACATTCTTGTAACCAACTACGCAGATTTTACTGCCGGTAATGTTTATACCACTGGCTTATATTGGACTGGCAACGGTTTACCAATTAACTTTGCTACTGGTGGTAGCGGTAGCGGAAACATTACTGTTCGTAGTTTGTTCAGCGGCAATCTACAGCCTAATGTTACAGTAGCAAATATCACCGCAATTGAATTTGACGAAGAGTCAGGTTTTGACATTCAGAATAGAGGTTCAGGTAACGTATTAGTTGCTATGAACAGTACATTCAAATACTGGGAAGTTACTGGCAGTGAACAATTAGTTGCAGTAGGATTAGACCATATTACTATTAACAGTGGTAACAACATTGTTATCACCAGCAATGCAAATGCAACTCCGTACAAGAGTATCACCTTTAGTGTAAACTCAAATCCAGTATTCAACAACGTTTCTGCCGCTGGATATTTTTGGGCCAATGGCACTCCTTTTGTTTCGAGCAATTATGGTAACACAGATGTATCGGCGTATTTAGATTCGTACTTTATCTATGCAAATGCCAATGCTGCAAGTCAAACAACAGCATTTACTACACTAGATGCCAACGTTGGATCGTACCAACTATGGGCCAATACTAGCATTACTAATCTACAAAGTAATGCAGCATTTCAGGCTAACTTAATTGACGTATTAACTGGCAATGCAGCATCACAGGGTAGCCTACTAGATGTACTAGTAGCAAATGCAGTTGAGCAAAGTGCAAACTTAACCAGCTTATTAAGCAACGCCGCAGCACAAGAAGCCAGCTTAACTTCGTTAGTAAATAACGCAGCCTCGCAAAGCGGTGCAATTGATTCTATAAATGCCAACATCGGCGCTTACCAGACTTATGCTAATGCTAACGCCGCAACACAAACAACAGAAATTGTTGATCTAAGAGCAAACATTGAAGCAGCAAACGCTGCAATCATCACTGCCAATACTGGCATGAAAAGCTATGTCGATGATCAAATTGTTAGTGCAGGCGGTTACGGTAATACTCAAGTTGAAGCATACTTACCTATATATTCGGGCAATCTAAACCCCGGTAACATTACCGCAACTGGAACAATCGTTGGCGGTGGTGTAAGAAACACATCCGGATCAACCCCACCAGCAAATCCAACAGTTGGTGACACATGGTATGATACAGATAATGATACACTATTAAGATACATCAACGACGGCGACAGTAACCAGTGGGTTGATTTGTCTGGTATTATTGTCGGAGAAACTCCCACTGCATTTGGTAACGTAGAAGTTGCTGCATATATGACTGAGTATTTGCCTTTATATGAGGGAGATGTTTTAGTAAATGGTATTTATGCATCGGCGTTCTATTGGGCTAACGCAACGCCATTTGAATCAAGCGTTTATAGCAATTCTAATGTAGCATCTTATTTGCCAGTTGACTCAACTATTATTGGCATCAATGGTAATCTAATAACAGCTAACACTGAGATGGAGAGCTATGTTAATGCACAAGACTCAATATTATCATCAAGAATCAACGCTGCCAATGCTGCAATAGTAACAGCCAATAGTGCAGTAGTTAGCTATGTTAATACACTGAATACTGCAATGGCTGCAAATGTTACTGGAGCAAACACTGCTATAGTAACTGCTAATACATCAATGAAAAGTTACGTTGATGCCCAGGTTATTTCGGCTAGTGGCTACAGTAACGTTGCACTAGCAGGATATTTACAAAATATTAGAAGTACAAGCAGTGCAACACCTCCCGGAAGTCCGGTAATTGGAGACATTTGGTTTAGTACAACAGAAAATCTGATATATAGATATACATCCGATGGCACTACCAACGCTTGGTTAGATATCACCGGAGCGCCGCATACTTTTGATGTAACAAATAATTTAGCCGTATCGGGAAGCATTATTCCTACAGCAAACGTAGCATATGATTTAGGAAATAGTGCCTATAGATTTAGAGACTTATATCTAAGTGGAAATACCATATACCTTGGTGGGACCACACTATCAGCAAACACAATAACCAGTAGTGCATCGGATGCAAGATATAAAGCAACTATGATGGCTATGGTTTTCGGAGCATAATAAATGACAGCACCAAATATATTAGCAGCATCAACAATAACAGCAAAAACTACTTCTATTTCTAGTACTACAGTAATGGGCAACGTTGTAGTAAATTCTATTGATAGTAGTAGCGTTACTAAAATTAACTCATTAATTGTAGCAAATTATACTAACAGTTCTGTGGGTGCTTGGGTTGATGTTTTTCGCAATGGTGCAGTTTATTCTATTATTGCCGGTAACGTTGGCGTGCCTGCATACAGTACTATGGTCGTTGTTGCCAAAGATATGGCAGTCTACCTAGAAGAGGGTGATGCTATTAGAGCTAACACTACAGCAAATAGTTCTGCGTACATAACGACCAGTTACGAAATTATTGCCTAATTATGAGTAGATTTAGATTATACGGTTCAGTTATTGGGACACCAGTGTCCCCGAGTAATACTTCTGCAACTGGTGTATATGACATAAGTGCCGCTGCATCATATACAAGCAGCAACTTGTGGGTTGGGACCACTCCTATCTCTAGTGGTACAACATTAGCCCAATTTACCGGGCTAACTGCTGTTAATGGCACTGGCGGGACAATAACATATTCGGGCAATTACAAAATACACACCTACACAGGGTCTGGTACATTTACTCCCTCTTTTAGCGGTAATATTGAGCTATTATTAGTTGCCGGCGGTGGAGGCAGTTCAACGGGAACTAGTGTTACATACCAGCTTTTTACCAGTGGTGCTGGTGCTGGCGCTGGCGGGTTGTTATACTATGGAAATGAACAGTCTAACAAAGTCGCTAATGGATCTCCAATTGCAGTTACTGCTGGAGTCACATATACAATTACTGTTGGTAGCGGCGGTGCAGCAGGATCTGCCACCGCCGGCGGAGCCACGGTAGGGCAAAATAGTAGTTTTGTTGGCGGTGCACACAATCTTATTGCCTACGGTGGCGGAAGCGGACAATATCGTAG
>JACCEE010331632.1_pt1 | contig 16496 bp, 14 predicted proteins | sample 7449931 | NCBI WGS metagenome assembly JACCEE01 (sample SAMN15323457, study PRJNA562643) | freshwater metagenome | isolation source: river surface water | place: USA:Blue River Watershed | collected 2017-08-19 | reverse complement strand
GTGACTTTTGACCTTGATGCTGACGGTATCCTGCACGTATCTGCGAAAGACAAAGACACCGGTAAAGAACAGAAGATCACGATCAAGTCTTCTTCAGGTCTGACCGATGATGAAATCCAACGCATGGTACGCGACGCTGAGCTGAATGCCGAAGAAGATAAGAAGTTTGAAGAGTTGGTACAGACGCGCAACCAAGCCGATGCGCTGGTACACGCGACCCGTAAACAGGTCGAAGAAGCAGGTACTAACCTCGCAACCAACGACAAACAAGAGATTGAAGCTGCGATCAGCGCGCTGGAAAGCGTGATCAAAGGCAGCGACAAAGCTGAGATCGAAGCCAAAACTCAGGCGCTGGTGCAAGCTGCACAAAAACTGCAGGCTGCTGCGCAACAACACAACCCGGGCGCTGAGGCAGGCAATGCCAAAAACGCCAACGACGATGTGGTGGACGCTGAGTTTGAAGAAGTGAAAGACAACAAGTAAGCGTTGTCTTAGGAAGGCTGAAGCTTTAAGCTGCGGTTTTCCGGATTTTTACAGTAAAAGCGACCGCCCCGGCGGTCGCTTGTTTATCCGCTGACCCTGAATAGTTGAAGCAGCATTATGTCAAAGCGTGATTATTACGAAGTGTTAGGCGTCAGCAAAGGCGCCGATGAAAAAGAAATCAAAAAGGCTTATAAGCGCCTGGCGATGAAATATCACCCTGATCGCACGCAGGGTGATAAAGCCATGGAAGAGAAATTTAAAGAAGTTCAGGAAGCCTACGAGATCCTGAATGACGACCAGAAACGCGCCGCTTATGATCAATATGGTCATGCCGGTGTTGATCCGAATCGCGGCGCCGGTGGTTTTGGTGGCGGTAACGGTGACTTTGGCGATATTTTTGGTGATGTGTTTGGCGACATCTTCGGCGGCGGTCGGCGGGGTGGTGGCGGTGGACAGCGCGCACAACGCGGTTCGGATTTACGCTACAACCTGGAGCTGAGTCTGGAAGAAGCCGTCAAAGGCAAAGAGCTGGAAATCAAAGTGCCGACTCTGGTGGCTTGTGATACTTGTGATGGCTCAGGCGCGAAAAAAGGCACTTCGGCCAAGACTTGTGGCACTTGTCAGGGCCATGGTCAGGTCACGATGCGGCAGGGCTTTTTTGCCGTGCAGCAAACCTGTCCGACCTGTAACGGTCGTGGCAAAATTATTCCGGAGCCGTGCCCGAAATGTCATGGTGATGGCCGCATCGAAAAGAGCAAACTGCTGAAAGTGAAGATCCCGGCAGGTGTAGATACCGGCGATCGTATCCGTTTAACCGGTGAAGGTGAAGCGGGCATGCATGGCGCACCAGCGGGTGATTTGTATGTGCAGGTACACGTCAAAGACCACCCGATCTTTGTCCGGGACGGTAACAATCTGGCCTGTGAAGTGCCGATCAGTTTCTCTATTGCAGCCCTTGGTGGCGAGATTGATGTCCCGACTTTAGATGGACGTGTCAAACTGAAGATCCCATCTGAGACCCAGACCGAGAAGATGTTCCGCTTACGTGGCAAAGGCGTGCAGTCGGTGCGTGGCGGCGGTGTCGGTGATTTGGTCTGTAAGGTGGTGGTGGAAACGCCGGTCAATTTGTCAGAAAAGCAAAAAGACCTGCTGCGTCAGCTCGATGAAAGCTGGGGCGGGGAAGGTGAAGCGACCCACAGACCTAAATCGAAAGGCTTCTTCGATGGTGTGAAGAAGTTTTTTGATGATTTAACCGGTTAAGCTTCAGGCTCTGAAATACCGCCAGCATTGCTGGCGGTGTTGTTTGTAAGGCCAGAGAATATTTTAGTTTTTTTACGAACAGGATTTCTGATGAAAAAACCATTCACGCTGGGTATGGCTGCTTTAATCATGCTGGGGCTGACCTCCTGTGCTGAATCGCCAACCGGCCGGCCACAACTGATGTTGTTTGATCAAACCCAGGTCAACAAAATGGGCATTCAGACATTTGAAGATCTGAAAGCAAAAACGCCGGTCAGCAAAGACAAAAAAACCAATCAGTATGTGCAGTGCGTGGCGAAGCAAGTGCTCAGTGTCACGCCGGCGAAATACCAGCAAAACCCTTGGGAAATCGTGGTATTTGACAGCGATCAGGTCAACGCCTTTGCACTGCCGGGTGGCAAAATCGGCGTGTATACCGGCTTGCTGCTGGTTGCCGAAAATCAGCATCAACTGGCAGCGGTCATTGGCCACGAAATTGCGCACGTGATGTCAGGTCACTCGAATGAACGCCTGTCCAGTAATCAGGCGGTGCAGACCACACTGGGCGTTGCTGATGTGGCGCTAAGTGCGATGGATACCCGCTTTAAAACCGAACTGTCGACTGCATTTGGCTTGGGAGCGCAAGTTGGCGTGATCCTGCCATTTAGCCGGGTGCATGAATCGGAAGCCGATTTGATTGGCCTCGATCTGATGGCCAAGGCTGGGTTTAAACCTGAAGAATCAGTCAAGCTGTGGCAAAACATGGCCAAACAAGGCAGTGGCGGCACGCCGCAGATTTTATCCAGCCACCCGGTACCGGAAAACCGGATTAAAGCGCTGCAAAAGAATATGCCAAAGGCTGATGCTGAATATCAGCAACGTAAAGCCACTGGCGGCCTGCCAGCCTGCAATAAATAGCGCTGTTTGGTCTATAAAAAATCCCGCAGTTGCGGGATTTTTTTATGCCATTTCGCGTAGCAATAGCATCAGCGACCACGCGCCGGTCGCAGTAGGATGACGCCAAGTGCAACGCCCAATAAAATCAGGCAATAGTAACTCTGCGTCACCACATCCCACGGTGACAAGCTAAAGCTGGCGCCCAGTAACAGTGCCTGAGCACCATAAGGCACCAAGCCCTGACTGATGCAGGAGAAGATATCCAGCAAGCTGGCGCTGCGTCTTGGGCTGATGTCGTGATGTTCAGCCAAATCGCGGCTGACATCAGCGGCCAGAACTATCGCCACTGTGTTATTAGCAATACAGAGGTTACTGATAAACACCAGTGCTGCAATGGCCAGCTGTTGCGCTTTATTGCCGGCCAGCTGCAGCCTTTTCGCCAGTCCGTCAATCAAACCAGCGATCCAGGCCAAGCCGCCCTGTACCTTAACAAATTCGCCTAAGGCGCCAACAAACATCGACAGCAGGAAAATTTCCTGCATGCTGCCAAAGCCTTTAAATATATCTTTGCCGAGGTTTGCCACTGCATAGTCGGCAAACAGCACGCCTTGCAGTGCGGCCAATACAATACCAAGCAGCAGCACGGCAAACACGTTCATCCCGGCGATCGCCAGCACCAGAATAGCGGCATACGGCAGCACACCGGTCCAGCTGAACGCTTTGGCCTCAATCACCTGTTCTGTACTTGCCATCCCAGCAAATAACAACACGGTCAATAGTGCTGCAGGCGCGGCAATCTTCAGGTTTTCGCGGAATTTGTCTTTCATTTCTGCCCCCTGCGTGCGGGTTGCAGCAATGGTGGTATCAGAGATAATCGACAGATTGTCGCCAAACATTGCGCCGCTTAGCAATGCACCGGCCATCAATGCCGGTTCAATCTGGGCTTGCTGTGACAGGCCCACCGCGATAGGCGCCAAGGCGCCAATGGTGCCCATCGAGGTACCCATCGCGGTCGCGACTACAGCCGAAATGATAAACAGGCCCGGTAAGATCAGACTGGGTGGTACCAGACTCAGACCTGCGTTGACCACCGCATCGACACCGCCGGTGGCCTGCGCCACAGTGGCAAAAGCACCTGCCAGCAAGTAGATAATACACATGGTGATGATATTGCTGTTGCCGGCACCTTTGACCAGCAGGTCAATGGATTCGGTCAGCGGCGCCCGGTGTAACCAGACTGCCAGCACTAACGCCGGCAGGATCGCCACTGGTCCCGGCAATTGGTAAAATGCATAAGCCACCCCCTGACTTTGCAGGTACAGGCCAGTGCCTAAAAATAACACTACAAACAGCAACAACGGCAATAATGACCGTTTGGCGCCGACAGCAGATCCGGACATAGTGAACCTCGGTATAAATGCTGCCGCTTATTTAGCGACTTTACATTCTTAGTTAAATTAGTGTTTTTTGTTGTTTTAATAATTTGGCGGAATATAAGGACGTCCAGATGTCCTGTCAATATGAAATCGGACTTGCTTATATCGATGTTTTACCGCAATTTGCGGCAAATGCCGAATGTTTTGCCTTGAAATACACCATTTTGCGACCATATCTGTCTGACTGAAATGCAGTTTCCTGTGTTTTCACCCTTCACCCGGAGCCCGTTATGCTGAATTTTACCTTCCAGAATCCGACCCGCATTGTGTTTGGCGAAGGCCAAATCAAAGCGCTGCGCCAGTTGGTCCCCTCGGGTGCCCGGGTGTTAATGACTTATGGCGGTGGCTCGATCAAACACAATGGTGTGTATGATCAGGTCAAATCTGCGCTGACGGACGTGGTGTTGTTTGAGTTTGGTGGCATTGAACCAAATCCAAGTTATGAAACGCTGAGCAAGGCAGTGGAAATGGTCCACGCACAGCAAATTGACTTTCTGCTGGCGGTCGGTGGCGGCAGCGTGGTCGATGGCACCAAATATATCGCGGCGGCCGCACGATATGACGGCGAAGGCTGGGACATCCTGAGCAAACAAGCAAAACTGAAAGATGCAGTGGCAATGGGTTGTGTACTGACTTTGCCGGCGACAGGGTCGGAAAGTAATGGGTTTGCCGTGATCACGAAACAAGCGACGCAGCAGAAATTGTCGTTTGGCAGCCCGCTGGTTTATCCGCAGTTTGCCGTGCTGGACCCGACGGTGACCTATTCATTGCCGGCAAAACAGCTGGCGAATGGTGTCGTTGATGCCTATATCCATGTGATGGAACAGTATCTGACTTATCCGGTGGGGGCCGCAGTGCAAGATCGCTTCGCGGAAGGCTTGTTGCTGACGTTACTGGAATTTGGGCCGAAAGCGGTCCAGGCACCACAGGATTACAATATCCGCTCAAATCTGATGTGGAGCGCGACGATGGCGCTGAATGGTTTGATTGGCGTGGGTGTGCCACAGGACTGGTCGACTCATATGATTGGGCACCAACTGACAGCGTTGTATGGGTTGGATCACGCTCAGACGCTTGCCATTGTATTACCGGCGGTGATGCAACAACAGCGTGAACAAAAACGTGACAAGTTACTGCAGTATGGCCGCAGAGTATTTGGTTTAGAGCATAACGACGAAGAGCGGTTGATTGACGAAGCGATCAGCCATACCCGGGCGTTCTTCGAGCAAATGGGCGTGCCGACGCGGTTGGCGGATTACGGTATCACAGCCGAAGCCAAAGCGGCGGTCGTGGCAAAGCTGGCCGAATTAAAAGCAGATCGGCTTGGCGAGCACGGCGACATCACACCGGATGTTGTGCAGCAGATCCTGCAGCGAGCCTTGTGAGGCAGGTCTGACAACGTAAAACCACCATGTTGTGGTAAAGTGTTGTTTAATTGTTAATAGGCGCCGGCATTGCCGGCGCTGCTGTTGAAGAAATACCGGAGACAAGGAATGACTGCGCAAGTCTCGTTATTAATCCTCGCTGGTGGCATGGGCAGTCGGTTTGGCGGCGACAAGCAACTGGCGACTGTTGGTCAGACTGGCCGGCCTTTGCTGTATTTCAGTGTGATGGATGCCTATCAGGCGGGGGTGCGCCATTTAGTGCTGGTGATCCGGCATAATCTACAGGCCGCATTTGCAGAGCAGGTATTGCCCGCCTTTCCGGCCGATTTACAGGTTGATTTGGTGGTACAGCAGCTGGATGATCTGCCGTCAGGTGTCAGCGCTGATGTGGCCAGCCGCAGCAAACCCTGGGGCACCGCGCATGCGGTCTGGTCTGCGCATCGGGTGCTTAATCAGCCGTTTATTGTGATCAATGCTGACGATTATTACGGTGCCGCAGCGATGCGGTTGCTGGTCCGGCATTTTGCACAAACCACAGCTGACTGGGCGATGGTAGCTTATCCGCTGGCGCTGACATTGTCAGAGCACGGCGGCGTCAATCGTGGTTGCTGTGACGTCAAGGACGGTCGTTTATTTCAAGTGGAAGAGTGGACCGAGATCAAAGCAGATGCGCAAGGTCGCCTCACGGGTATGAATAGCGATGGACTGCGCAGCGGTTTGTCAGCGCAGCAGTTGGTATCGATGAACATTTGGGGATTTACACCGGCACTGTTAACGCAACTTACGCAGCAACTGCAGCTGTTCTTTTTGGCAGGGCCGGGCGAGAAAACAGAGTCCTATCTACCGTATGCGGTGGACCAGGCGCTTAGACAAGGCCAGCCGCTTGATGTCTATGTGTCGGATGAAGCCTGGCACGGCATTACTTATCCGGCCGATCTGGCGGCTCTTGGCAGTTTTTTTGACAATAAAATGCAATCCAGCACAATAGATGTTTTGGCAGAAGATGCCGCTCAATCAGGTAGTTGTTATGTCCGTTGAATCCGCCGCCGTTGCGGCTATGCCTTTATTGCCGGCTGATGTGCTGGCCGCTTATCAGTTTACGCCCGAAGCCACAGTGCGACTGTTTGGTAATGGCCATATTAATCGGACTTATCTGATTGAAAATTCGTTACAGAAGCTAATTTTACAGCAAATCAATACGCAGATTTTTCCAGCACCGCAGCAACTGGTCGACAACGCGCTGCGTATCGAGCAACACTTAACAGTGAAACAGCAACAGGGTTTGTATCCGCTACAAATCTTGCGGCAGCAAGCGAGACAGGATGGTCATTATCTAAGTGGCGAGCAGGCAGATTTACGCGCTTTAGCTTTTATAGACGGCGGGCGCAGTATTGAAGTGGTGGAGACGCCGGCTCAGGCGTTCGCCGCTGCACTGACCTTTGGTCAGTTTGCCGCCGCGCTGGCAGATTTCCCGGCCGATGAGCTGCACACCGTGATCGCTGATTTTCATAATCTTGGTTTTCGGTTTCGTCAGCTCGATGACGCTATTGCTGCTAACAAAGCGGGCCGACTGGTTGATTGTCAGGAACTGGTGAATTATTGCCAGTCTCAGCGTGCGCTGGTGACCGAGCTGGAGCAGCTCTGTGCAGATTTGCCGCGCCGGGTTTGTCACAATGACACCAAAATCAATAACATGCTGTATTCAGATGCAGAGGGCCGTGGCATTGCAGCCATTGACCTGGACACCTGTATGCCGGGGTATTGGTTGTTTGATTTTGGCGATATGGTACGTACTTGCTGTTCTCCAGAACCGGAAGATTCATTAAATCCAGCCGCTGTACGGATCCGTCCGGAAATTTTTACCGCGCTGGCGCAAGGCTATTTGCAGGGGCTCGCAGGCATCATCACTGCGGCCGAGCGACAAAGTTTGTGGCTGGGTGCCAAAGTCATGTGTTTGATGATCGGCATCCGTTTTTTGACTGACCACTTAAATGGCGACTGCTATTTCGCTGTGCACAGACCGAATCACAACCTGCAACGGGCAGAAAACCAGCTGCGTCTCTATCTGGATTTGCTGGCGCAGCAGGACCAATTGCAGCCATTTCTAAAATAATTTGCTGTTTCTGGTTGCTCTTTACAACTAAACAGCTGCACCCACCGACAGAGTGAGTGTTGTTGTCTGACTTGCGCACCCTTCGGGGTGCGTTTTTTTATTCGCGGCGCTACGGTATATCGAAAATGCAGCGACTTGGTGCTCAAAGCAAATTTCGGCGATGCACTGCAGGTCAGTGATGATGCGGGACCTTTGTCCGGCCACTCCACTGGGTTTACCCCTAGAAAAGCGCTGTCTCATCATCCTCAGCGCCGGTGATGCTGCAAATTTGATTAGAGCCGCCGGCAATTTTTTGCTTTAATAAGCCACTTTTTTAAATATGGCGGTCTGGACTGCCATTTTGGCAAAACAGGAACTTACCGATGACTTCAATTGGCATCTTTGGTGCAAATGGCCGGATGGGCCGTGCTTTGGTGACAGTGGCAAAAGAGCAACAGCTGCAGCTGACCGCAGCGACGGTGCGCGCAGGCTCTGATCTTGCTGGTACCGATGCCGGCGAACTGGCTGGTTGCGGCAAGTTACAGCTGCCATTAACCGAAACCAGCCTGGCCGAAGTCGAGAAAGCCGATATATGGGTCGACTTCACGATGCCGGAAGCCATGCTGGCACATCTGCAGCTGGCGGTGGCGGCAAAAAAAGCTATGGTGATTGGCGTCACTGGGCTCACCGATACGCAATATGCTGAAGTGCAGGCTGCCAGCCGGATCATTCCCATCGTCTGGGCGCCAAATATGAGTGTTGGCGTCAATTTGCTATTGCATCTTGTACAAACCGCGGCACGGGTGATGGGGCAGACTGCCGACATCGAAATCATTGAAGCCCACCATCGTTTTAAAAAAGATGCGCCCAGTGGCACGGCGTTAGCCATTGGCAACAGCATTGCCAAAGCAATTGGCCGTGATTTAAGCCAATGTGCTGTTTATGGCCGCGAAGGCATTACCGGCGAGCGCGATCAGCAGACTATTGGCTTTGCCACAGTGCGTGGTGGTGACATCATTGGCGACCATACCGCACTCTTTGCTGACCTCGGCGAACGCCTCGAAATCAGTCATAAAGCATCCAGCCGCAACACTTTTGCCCAGGGTGCACTGCGTGCAGCCTTGTGGTTGAAAAATCAACAGGTCGGACTTTATTCTATGCAGCAAGTGCTGGGTTTGGCAGACTTAACATAGATTTTTGCCGTTTTTAACGCATTTTGTCAGTTAAGTCGTTATTTTCGCAAAATACCAAAATATAATTAGACCAAAGAGCGCAAATGACCTAGAATAAGCAGGTTTGCCTAGGCAGAACTGAGTACACAATTTCTGGGTCAAAACGGGTGGTAAAACAGCAGCATTTTACGCCCGTTTTTTGCTGTTTGGAGGTTATCTTGACTAAGTCCGCCCTGCTCGTACTGGAAGACGGCACCGTATTTCGTGGTACAGCCATTGGCGCTGAAGGTGTGTCGGTTGGTGAAGTAGTGTTTAATACTTCGATGACCGGGTATCAGGAGATCCTGACCGACCCTTCGTATGCAGAACAAATGGTCACTTTGACCTATCCCCACATTGGTAATACCGGCACCAATGATGAAGACGAAGAATCCGGCAGAGTCTGGGCCAAGGGCCTGATCATTCGCGACCTTCCTCTGCTTGCTTCTAATTTCCGTAATCAACGTTCCCTTAGTCAATACCTCAAAGATCACAACGTCCTCGGCATCGCCGACATTGACACGCGTAAACTGACCCGCATTCTGCGTGAAAAAGGCGCCCAGAATGGTTGCCTGATGGCAGGTGATATCGACGAAGCCAAAGCGCTGGAACTAGCCCGCAGTTTCCCAGGGTTGTCCGGCATGGATCTGGCCAAAGAAGTCACAGTCAAAGCGCCATATAGCTTTAGCGAAGGTAGCTGGGAACTGGGGCTTGGTCATAAAAAGGCACCAGAGTCAGTCTTTCACGTCGTTGCCTACGATTTCGGTGTGAAACGCAATATTTTACGTATGTTGGTTGACCGTGGCTGTCGCCTGACGATAGTGCCGGCGCAAACGCCTGCTGCTGAAGTCCTGGCATTAAATCCTGACGGTATCTTCCTGTCGAACGGTCCCGGCGACCCGGCGCCTTGTACTTATGCAATTGAGGCGATCAAGACTTTCCTTGAAACCGACATTCCGGTGTTTGGTATCTGTCTGGGCCACCAGTTACTGGCATTGGCCAGCGGTGCCAAAACGCTGAAAATGAAGTTTGGCCATCACGGTGGTAATCACCCGGTGCAAAACCTCGACAGTAAAAAAGTATTAATCACGGCGCAGAATCACGGTTTCGCTGTTGATGAAGCGACGTTGCCCGCTACGTTGCGTGCGACGCACAAGTCACTGTTTGATGGCTCGCTGCAAGGCATTCATCGCACGGACAAACCGGCATTCAGCTTCCAGGGACACCCTGAAGCGAGCCCGGGTCCGCATGAAGCCAGTGAATTGTTTGATCACTTTATCGCACTGATGCAACAGCGTAACGCCAAATAAGCCAGGATTGAGAGAGCTATGCCAAAACGTACCGACCTTCAAAGTATTTTAATCCTCGGCGCTGGTCCAATTGTGATTGGCCAGGCCTGCGAATTTGACTACTCAGGCGCTCAGGCCTGTAAAGCGCTGAAAGAAGAGGGTTACCGGGTGATCCTGGTGAACTCGAATCCGGCGACCATCATGACAGATCCAGAAATGGCCGATGCGACCTACATCGAGCCTATCCACTGGCAGGTGGTAGAGAAAATCATTGAAAAAGAACGGCCATGCGCCGTGTTGCCAACGATGGGCGGCCAGACGGCACTGAACTGTGCGCTGGATTTAGAGCGCCATGGCGTGTTGGCGAAATACAATGTCGAAATGATTGGCGCCACTGCAGACGCCATCGACAAAGCCGAAGACCGTGGCCGCTTTGACAAGGCGATGCGCTCGATCGGTTTGGCTTGTCCACGTGCCGGTTTTGCCCATTCAATGGAAGAAGCTTATCAAGTGCTGGAAACCATCGGTTTTCCTTGCATTATCCGTCCTTCGTTCACGATGGGCGGTTCAGGCGGCGGCATTGCCTACAACCGCGAAGAGTTTGATGAGATTTGTGCCCGTGGCTTAGATTTATCGCCAACCAAAGAGCTGCTGATCGATGAATCGCTGATTGGCTGGAAAGAGTACGAGATGGAAGTTGTGCGCGATAAAAACGACAACTGCATCATCGTCTGCTCAATTGAAAACTTTGACCCTATGGGTGTCCACACCGGTGATTCGATCACTGTCGCACCAGCCCAAACGCTGACTGATAAAGAATATCAAATCATGCGCAACGCCTCCCTGGCAGTGCTGCGTGAAATCGGTGTAGAGACCGGCGGTTCAAACGTCCAGTTCGGTATCAACCCGGTCGATGGCCGCATGGTGATCATTGAGATGAACCCACGTGTGTCACGCTCATCCGCGTTGGCATCCAAAGCCACTGGCTTCCCGATTGCCAAAGTGGCTGCGAAACTGGCGGTTGGTTACACGCTGGACGAGCTGGCCAACGACATCACCGGTGGTCGTACCCCTGCGTCGTTTGAGCCAAGCATCGACTATGTCGTGACAAAAGTGCCACGTTTTAACTTCGAAAAATTTGCCGGTGCGAATGATCGTCTGACCACCCAGATGAAATCGGTCGGTGAAGTGATGGCAATTGGCCGCAATCAGCAGGAATCACTGCAAAAGGCGCTGCGTGGCCTCGAAATTGGTGTTAGCGGTTTAGACCCGATCATCGATATTCAAGCACCTGAAGCGAAAGAAAAAATTACCCGCGAACTGCGTGAACCTGGCTCACACCGGATTTGGTACATCGCCGATGCCTTCCGTTTTGGCATGACGATGGATGAGATTTTCAAGCTGACTAATATCGACCCATGGTTCCTGGTCCAGCTGGAAGATTTAATCAAAGAAGAAGCGGCCATTCATGCTGCAGGTTTTGCCGGCCTGGATCAGGCGCGCCTGACCGTACTGAAACGTAAAGGTTTTGCTGACAAACGCATTGCTGACATTCTGGGCGTGGCTGAAGCTGAAGTGCGGAAAAAACGCCATGGTTATGGCCTGCACCCAGTGTATAAGCGCGTCGATACCTGTGCGGCAGAATTTGCCTCAGATACCGCTTATATGTACAGCACCTATGACGAAGAGTGTGAAGCCGCACCAACAAACCGCGATAAGATCATGATCATCGGTGGTGGCCCGAACCGGATTGGTCAGGGCATTGAATTTGACTACTGCTGTGTACATGCGGCTTTAGCCCTGCGTGAAGACGGTTACGAGACCATTATGGTCAACTGTAACCCGGAGACAGTGTCGACTGACTATGACACCTCTGACCGGCTGTATTTTGAATCCATCACGTTGGAAGATGTGCTGGAAATCGTGCGTAAAGAACAGCCGAAAGGCGTGATCGTTCAATACGGTGGTCAAACTCCGCTGAAACTGGCGCGTGCACTGGAAGCGAATGGCGTTCCAATTATCGGCACTTCACCCGATGCGATTGACCGGGCAGAAGACCGCGAACGTTTCCAGCAGGCTGTCGAGCGTCTTGGCCTGAAACAGCCGAAAAACGCCACTGTGACCAGTATGGAAGAAGCGCTGGCCAAAGCACCGGATATCGGTTATCCAATGGTCGTGCGTCCATCTTATGTACTGGGTGGCCGTGCGATGGAAATCGTCTATGACGATATCGATTTGCGGCGTTATATGACTGACGCAGTGTCAGTGTCAAATGACTCTCCGGTATTGCTGGATCGGTTCCTGGATGACGCGATTGAAGTCGATATCGATGCGATCTGTGACGGCACTGACGTGGTCATCGGCGGTATCATGGAACACATCGAACAAGCGGGCGTGCACTCCGGTGACTCGGCTTGTTCATTACCACCACACAGCCTGAGTCCGCAGATCCAGGATGTGATGCGGGAGCAGGTACGCAAGCTGGCCCTTGAGCTTGGTGTCGTTGGTCTGATGAACACTCAGTTTGCAGTCAAAGACGGCGAAGTCTATCTGATTGAAGTGAATCCGCGTGCTGCCCGGACAGTACCATTTGTGTCAAAAGCGACTGGGGTCGCTGTGGCAAAAGTTGGTGCCCGTTGCATGGCAGGCAAATCACTGAAAGAGCAGGGTGTCACCAAAGAAATTATTCCACCGTATTTCTCGGTAAAAGAAGTGGTGATCCCGTTTAACAAGTTCCCGGGTGTAGATCCAATTCTCGGCCCTGAAATGCGTTCTACCGGTGAAGTGATGGGCGTGGGTGAGACTTTCGCAGAAGCTTTTGCTAAGAGTGAATTAGGTGCCGGGACCGTGATCCCAACTGGTGGTCGCGCTTTACTTTCAGTACGCGATAGCGATAAAGTGCGCGTCGTTGAGCTGGCGAAAACCATGGTCGCCCTTGGTTTTGAACTGGATGCCACCGGCGGTACTGCGAAAGCATTGCAGGCTGCAGGTATTCCATGCCGCGCTGTCAGCAAAGTATTTGAAGGCCGCCCACACATTCTGGATCGGATTAAAAATGGTGAGTACAGCTATATCGTGAACACCACCGAAGGCCGTCAGGCCATCGAAGATTCCAAAGTGTTACGCCGTGGCGCCTTGCAACATAAGGCCAATTACACTACGACCCTGAACGCCGCATTTGCGACCTGTAAAGCCAACGCTGCCAATGCGTTTGCAACAGTGAACTCGGTGCAGGAGTTACATAAGAGAGTAAACGGATGAGTCAAATCCCGATGACAGTTCAGGGCGCACAACGGTTGCGTGATGAACTGCATGAACTGAAAACAGTGAAACGGCCGGCGATTATCGAAGCAATTGCCGATGCGCGTGAACACGGTGATCTGAAAGAAAACGCGGAATACCATGCTGCGCGTGAAGCTCAAGGTTTCTGTGAAGGCCGGATCCAGGATATTGAAGGCAAGCTGGCGAATGCTCAGATCATCGACATCACCAAGCTGACCAATAATGGCAAAGTGATCTTCGGCTCCACAGTCACTATTCTGAATCTGGATTCAGAGGAAGAAGTGACCTACAAAGTCGTTGGCGATGATGAAGCAGATATTAAAAATAATCTGATTTCGGTTAATTCACCGATCGCACGCGGCCTGATTGGTAAACAGCAAGACGACGTCGTCAATATCACCACACCAAGTGGCGTGGTTGAGTTTGAGATCACGGACGTGAAGTACCTCTAACTACGACTTTAGTCTCGGATTGACGGAAAAAAGCGGCTTCGGCCGCTTTTGTCGTTTTATTTACAAAGAGATATGGTTAAATTGCGCAGCGACTTGTGGTACTTGCAACCTAATACTATTGCTCGGTACCAGAGTGTGAAGGAGTCTGTCATGAAAGTTGCCAATCCGGCCTATGAATTGTATTTGGAGCAGCAAACGCTGTGGGTGCGGGCTATTGGCGTCTGGACCAGCCGTGATATCAAGGAATATATTGAGGATTTCCGGGACATAGTCCAGCCAATTATCAATCGGCCTTGGGCCTTGGTATTAGACGTACGGGATTGGCAAACCAGCCCGAAAGAAATCTTTGCCGGTGTGACCGATAATTCAAACTGGTGTGTGCAACATCGGCTTGCCCACGTCATTGCGTTGTTACCGGCCGACCATGTGATTGGCTGGCAGTTTCTCAAAGCCACGGCGATTGAAATGCCAGAAACATTGGTCAGACAACGTGCAGATACTGCAGATGAAGCCCGCCGCAATTTAGTTGCGGCAGGTTTTATTGATGTACAGGTGTCGCCGGATGAAAAAAAAACCGGCTGAGTAGGCTGTGATTAACCGCGAGGCAGTTGCAGCTTTTTCTCTTTAGCGGCGCGGTACAGCACAAGAATATGGCCGATCACCTGCACTTTGTCGGCTTTCGCTTCACGGATAATGGCATCCATGACAGCTATCTTTTCTTCCCGGTCGATGCTCGGGACTTTGATTTTAATCAGTTCGTGATGTTCCAGGGCCAGATCAACTTCGGCCATCACGCCTTCAGTCAGACCATTGCCGCCGAGCAGGATCACAGGCTTCAACTCATGCGCTTTGGCTTTTAAAAATTGCTTTTGTTTGTTAGTAAGACTCATAAAATGACTTTTTCCGTTTGGAAAGCTTGAAATAGCGTCATTGTACCGCCATCTTGCAGGGAAGACCAATTAAGAGTGTTTCCATGACAAAGAAAAAGCGCTCGGCCAGTTCCAGCCGTTGGCTGCAAGAACATGTGACCGATCCCTTTGTGCACAAAGCACAAAAACTAGGGCTGCGTTCCCGGGCTTCATTTAAGCTCGAAGAGATCCAGCAGAAAGATAAATTGATCAAATCCGGCATGACAGTCGTAGATCTGGGCTCTGCCCCCGGCAGCTGGTCGCAACTGGCTGCAGAGCTGGTCGGGCGCGAAGGGGTCGTGATCGCCTGCGACATCCTGCCGATGGATCCTTTGGCTGGTGTAGCGTTTTTGCAGGGAGATTTTCGCGAAGATGCTGTGCTTGAAGCGTTATTAAACCGGATTGATGGTCGCAATGTGGACGTTGTGTTGTCCGACATGGCACCAAACATGAGTGGTAATGCGACGGTAGACCAGAGTCGCAGCATGTATCTGATAGAACTGGCACTGGATATGTGTAACAAAGTGCTGAAGAAAAACGGTAGTTTTGTCGTCAAAGTGTTCCATGGGGAAGGGTTCGATGCCTTTGTCCAGCAGGTCCGCGACGTATTTACCAATGTACGGATCCGCAAACCCGATTCGTCTCGCGCCCGTTCTAGCGAGACATATATCGTGGCGACAGGTTTCAAACTCTAGTAAAGTAGCAACAGAAGCAATTCTGGTAACAAGAGGTTATTTCCTTGAGCGACATGGCAAAGAATCTGATGGTGTGGCTGGTGATCGCCGTCGTACTGATGACGATGTTCAACAGTTTCAGTCCGGCTGACCGGTCTGACAGAACAACAAGCTATACCCAATTCATTAATGATGTGAATCAGGGCCAAATCCGTGAAGTCCAGGTGGATCGTGGCGGAGTCGTCCGTGCGGTACGCAAAGACGGACAGCGGGTTGAAACTACAATTCCTGGCGGCTATGACGAAAAGCTGCTCGACGACCTGATCAAAAACAACGTGGATTCAACTGGTGTTAAACCGGAAGAGACCAGTCTGCTGGGCCAGATCTTTATCTCCTGGTTCCCAATGCTGCTGTTAATCGGCGTGTGGATATTCTTTATGCGCCAGATGCAAGGCGGCGGTGGCAAAGGCGCGATGTCCTTTGGTAAAAGCCGGGCACGCCTGATGGGCGAAGACCAAATCAAAACGACTTTCGCCGACGTCGCCGGTTGTGATGAAGCTAAAGAAGAAGTGACTGAGCTGGTTGATTATTTAAAAGATCCGTCACGCTTCCAAAAACTGGGCGGCCGCATTCCGAAAGGCGTGTTGATGGTAGGCCCACCGGGTACTGGTAAGACGCTGTTAGCCAAAGCCATCGCCGGCGAAGCTAAAGTACCGTTTTTCACCATTTCCGGTTCTGATTTTGTCGAAATGTTTGTTGGTGTCGGTGCAAGCCGCGTCCGTGACATGTTCGAACAAGCGAAAAAAGCCGCTCCATGTATCATTTTCATCGACGAAATTGATGCGGTCGGTCGTCAGCGCGGTGCAGGTCTTGGTGGTGGTCACGACGAGCGCGAACAGACATTGAACCAGATGCTGGTCGAAATGGATGGTTTTGATGGCAACGAAGGCATTATCGTTATTGCCGCGACCAACAGACCAGACGTATTAGATCCTGCCTTGTTGCGCCCGGGCCGCTTTGACCGTCAGGTCGTCGTAGGCTTGCCAGATGTACGTGGTCGTGAACAAATCCTGAAAGTACATATGCGTAAAATGCCCTTAGGCGATGATGTAAAACCAGCCTTAATTGCACGTGGTACGCCGGGTTTT
>JACCEE011277309.1_pt1 | contig 16503 bp, 12 predicted proteins | sample 7449931 | NCBI WGS metagenome assembly JACCEE01 (sample SAMN15323457, study PRJNA562643) | freshwater metagenome | isolation source: river surface water | place: USA:Blue River Watershed | collected 2017-08-19 | reverse complement strand
GGAACAGGGACAACTTCTGGTTCTACAGGGACAACGACGACAGCCGACCCTTGCGATACTAACAAAGACGGTACTGTAGATGCTGTTGAAAAACAACAATGTGCAGCGACAACAGGTACTGATACAACGGGAACAGGGACAACTTCTGGTTCTACAGGGACAACGACGACAGCCGACCCTTGCGATACTAACAAAGACGGTACTGTAGATGCTGTTGAAAAACAACAATGTGCAGCAACAACAGGTACTGGTACAACAGGTACAGGTACAACGGGAACAGGGACAACTTCTGGTTCTACAGGTACAACGACGACAGCCGACCCTTGCGATACTAACAAAGATGGTACTGTAGATGCTGTTGAAAAACAACAATGTGCAACAACGACTAGCGGTTCTGGCACAACAACAACTACTACAACTGCCCCTTGCGATACCAATAAAGACGGTACTGTAGATGCTGTTGAAAAACAACAATGTGCAGCAACGACTAGCGGTTCTGGCACAACAACGGGAACAACTTCAGGTTCAACCACTACTACTGGTTTAGAACCGATAAGCGACCTTGAGAAATTGACAAGTGAAACACTTGCAACAGTGTTACCTAATGAAGAAATTATCGGCGGTACAAAAAACTTTATTGATGAAGGTAAAGAACTTTCTGAGCAAGAATGGAAAGCAATAACCGCTGATGATTTGCAAAAATTGCGGGCAGATCAAGCTGAGAAAATTCCAAGTGAAGCAATGTCTGAATGGACAACCGAGCAAGTGACTGCATTACCTTCTGAAGTGCTTGCCAAAATGGACGCTGACAAAGTGCTAGCAATGGACAAAGAAGTATTCACTTCACTTGATAGCAAACAAGTAGAGAATATGGATTTTGAAGTATGGCAAAAATGTGATAAAGAACATTTTGCTGCGTTAAAAACAGAAACACTGTCTGATTTATCTGATGACGATAAAATGGAAGTGTTAACCAATGTTGACGCAAATACTATTCCGTTAGAAGAATTGACTGATTTTATCCCTGAAGGTTGGCAAATTGATCAAACAACCTACGATATTACGATTCCACCTGAAACTCCTGTTAAATTGCGTGGTTTAACGCCGCCTACAACAGATGGCGTTTCATTAGCATCTTCTGTAGATTTAAGTTCTGATTTAACTGTAGGTGGAAAAACAGGAAAAGACGGAAAAAATATCCTGCAAGAAATTAATGCGCTTTTAGAAGCGGCTGGATATACCGTTGAACAAGATGAATTTGGTACATTAAAAGTCACGCTCGCTAGTGAACCTAGCGTATTATTCAGTTTTAGACCGCAAAGCAGTGCCATTCGCACCGCTCCTACTGGAGCAACCGCAGGGGTAACAGAAACAACTGGTGGTTTTTTAACTGTCACCACAACTGGCGGCTTAGAAATCAAACTTGTGCCAACTATGGTTAACCCTGAATCTGTTGTAAGCACCTTGAAAAAAATCGGTAATACAACTGTTGCCAGTGTTAGTCAGGAAGATTCTGGTGTTGTAAAATTAAGTTACACAACAACCACAGAAACAAGCGACACCAGCACAACAACCAGCACAGAGACAAGTAGCACTGATTCTACTGCGGTTGCGCGTAGTCGTGCAGCACGGGTGCAAGAAGACCGTCCTACAGACTTTTATGTGGTCTTTGGCCCTGATACAGAAACTTATCCAGAATTAGACCCAGGTTTATACCGCAATCGCGGACGCTCTAATAGTTTATTGCAAAAACAAACTTTGGTTTATGATAATACACAAGCGCAACGCATTTATGCGACAGTCCCTGAACCAGATACTTTTATTACGTTAGTAAAAGCCATTGAAGGTATTACTGATGCGGTATATAACGCCGATGGCACGTTCTCGCTAACTTTGATTACACCACCGTTGAATATTCCTGTTTATTTAACAGTTTATCCTCAACTTTCTGTAGAAAGTATTGATTTGGAGGCAACAGAAACCGTTGCTCCTCGCGTTATCATCAATGAAAAAGGTTTATTTTATCGCGTGCAAGTAGGACAACAAGTTATTATTGTACAGTTGAAAGTCGGTTAATTATTTCGCTGAGCATAAAAAACAAAGACCTGCTAGGTTGTTAAAACCTAGCAGGTCTGTTTATTTATTTCTCGACAATGCTTGCAATCGCTAAAGCGATTGCACTCCTCTTTAATTAATGTCTCTTTTTTAGAGGCTGTAAATTGCGTAACGCCTAAAAACTTTAAAAACCTTCCGACCGAATTTTCCGCAACCGCTCTTCCGCTAAACGTGCTGTAGAAGTATTAGGGAAACTGTTAATTACTTGCCCTAAAATTTCGCGTGCAGACACATAATCCCGCATTTCGTGATAAATATAGCCAATTTTTAACAAAGCTAATGCCCGCTTATTGCTGCTCGGATAACGTTGCAATACCGTATTAAAAGCAGTTAAAGCATTTTCATATTGACGTAAAGCATATAAGGCTTCACCAATCCAATATTGTGCACTATCCGCTTGTGTGCCTTGTGGAAATTGACTAAGTTGCTGATTAAAAGACTGAATCGCAACATCATATTGACCTGCTTGCAATTGTCTAAAAGCATTTTGAAATAAAACATCTTCTGCACTCGCGGCTGTAGTAGGCGGTGTTGCGGCTGGAAATGTAGGCGGCGGAGTCATTACGGGAGCAGCAGGGACTGTTACTGGTGGCGTAACAGGTTTAACTGTAGATGCAGGAGGCGTAACCGTGGTAACAGGCGCAATAGCAGGTTTAGTCGTGGTCGGTGTAGTTGCAACAGGCGGCGGCGTAGGTGTGCCTTCACTAAAATCTACTGGTGCAGCGGAATCAGTGCCAGAAAAATCAGTTGCAGAAGGAGAAGATGCACTTGCAGGTACACTCTGCAATTTCCGAATACGCTGATCAATATCTAAATAAAAATCTTGTTGTTGTTTTTTTAATTGAGTAACTTCATGTTTTAAAACCTCATTTTCGCCGCGTGTGTTTTGCAACTCACGCATGAGATTTTTATAGTTATTATCTTGTTCCAATAACATTTGACGTAATTGCGCCATTTGTTGCTCAGAACGTTGTTTAGCGGCAATTTCTTCAGGAGAAGGCTCAGAACTCCAAAAAGAATTTTGTGCAGACACTGGCATACTTGCCATGAGGGCAAGCAAAGAAAGCGAAATCGCTAAACGAGAGCGTAAGAATGGCATAAAACCCCCTTATAACAAGCAATTATTGCAAAACATGTGAACAAAAGAAAAGCGCGATACCTAAATGGTTTAAGCCGAACGGCAATAACCTTACCTAAGTATCGCGCTTATTCTGCAATTAAGCAGAAAAATTTAATTAATAAACGATTTCAACACGACGGTTTTCAGACCATGCTGATTCGTTATGACCTGAGTTAGCAGGTTTTTCTTCGCCGTAGCTTAAAGTTGTTACTTTGTCGCTAGATACGCCTAAAATAGTTAAAGCATGTTTAACAGAATCAGCACGACGTTGACCTAATGCTAAGTTGTATTCTGGAGAACCACGCTCGTCAGCATGACCTTCTAAACGTACTGTTGAGCTGCTGCCGCTTAAGTATTGTGCATTAGCATCAACTGTAGATTGACCATCAGCACGAATACTGTCACGGTCAAAATCAAAGTAAACAATCGTACTGCTAGGAACGCTACCTGATAAGCTTCTGCCGCTGTTGCTGCTATCGCCCATACCATTAGACTTAGAAGCGTCTGTTAAACTGGTTTTGTTACCTGTTGTTGCTGTTGTATCTTCTTTTTTCTCAGCAGAACCGCAACCACCTAAAACTAACGCACCCATAACTAATAAAGATAATGTAGCTTGTTTCATGAATTTATACTCCATAAAAAATTGTATTATTTCAAAAAAAGTTTAGTAACTCACATAAACTCTTGCGATGTTAATGCCCACCGCGACGCTGAATTCTGTTCGCAAGAATTATACCGTTGTTGGATTAGAACAACAACCTGTGTTTTTGCAACAACAAAAGACTACAAAAGTATTACTCACTTTTGTAGTCTTTTTTTAAAATTTTTTTATATGATTCAGTAATTGATTGAATTACATAAAAATAAAATATCTGTTGCAAACGCTAAACGCTTATAACTTTGAGTGTATTATCCATGCCACAAGCAAATTTTCCTATTTAATCCCTAAAAAAGAATTAAATTAAAAAAATATCTTTAACGAATTAGCCATTTTTATGACGTTTTAAAGCCTCTAATGCGTGTTGAAAACGTTTCTCTAAACGTTCCCATACATCAGCTTTTACTGGTGAACCTAAATACCAATCATGCTCAATTTGCTGTGCTTCGGTAGCTTTGTCTTTTTTATCAACGCCGCCGCTGGTCATCGCTTCCGCTAATTTTGCCGCCCGATATGCCATCCGTGCTTCTTTAGCTTCGGCAGGTGAATCGATATCTGCTAAAATTTCTAAACGAATACAAAGTAATTCACGATTTTTAAGTCCTTCCGCACTAAAAATAATCGGTTTACTTAAATCCGCCGCATTTTCAAAACGATGAGTAACGCCTTTTTCCAAGTTTTTATCTTGCAATGGTGGTAAAGCTTCCCAACGTGTACGAATCTCATCTACAGCATTGGCGCGTTGCTCAATATTCATGTGTTCTAATTCCACACAGAATTGCGCTTTTTGCCGTAATAAATCTGATTGCTGATGCGCCACACTCATTAATGTTACACGATAACGTCTTTCCACTTGTTCAACCGCCGTGCGGAAGCGTTTTTCTACAGCCGTATAAGCAGCATCATTTTTCTTAGCAGAATGTCCGCTTTCGCTCCAGCTCTGTTGTAACTTCTTCAAAGGTGATAAAACTTGTTTTAATTCGTCGCCTTCCAAACTTAACAACGCTTCTATTTGTTCACACAAAGCCGTTTTAGCTTCAATCAAGGTCGCTTGTTGACGGTCGCGCTCAACATCTTGCTGCTTACGACGGTCAAATACTGCGTCGCACGCGCCACGAAACTCTTTCCACAACTGCCGCTCTTGGCGACGATTGCTTGGAACAGTAACGTGCCATTGTTTTTGGTATTCTTTGACTTGTTCAATAGCAGTTTTAATTGAATCTAACTGTAAAGCTGCTTGCGCTTGTTCAATTAAACGCTGCCGCAATTGCAAATTATGCTTACGCTCTGCTTCTAAATGCGGTTCTAAGGTTTCTAACAAGGTTTCAAAGCGTTTTTTCAGCGGTTTACGGGTCTTGCGGTCAGTCGGCCCTGTGCTATGCCAAGCATGCTCAATTTCGCGTAATTTGCTGTTGATTTCTTTCCATTGTGGTTTAGTCCAATCAATGGCTGCCACAAAACCTTCCAAGCGCGTACATAAATCTTCTTTCTCTTGCAAATTTTCTTGGCGTTTTTTCGCTTGTTCTTCAAAATAAGATTGGCAAGGTTTATAGGCTTGGTTACACGCTTTATTAAAACGTTCCCATAAAGATTGAGAATGTCCCGCCGCCCCTAATTTTTTCCAACGATTTTGTGCATCACGGATTAAACGAGCAGTTTCTTCGGGGTCTTCATCCGCCGTATTCACTAACTCTTCCATTTCTTCACATAACCGCTCACGCTCAACTTTAGTTCCCCAATGTTCCCAACCACGCAACTCTTTAATTTGACTTGCAGATTTGGTTAGGCGTGCTTCTAAAGCCTTCGCTTTGGGATAACCTGCTTTTTCTAAAGCTGTCAATAAATCGCGAGCTTTTTGTTCAAGGCTGGTGGCAACATGAAGTTCGCCTGCTTCCAGCGTCGTTTCTAATTGTTGCAAACAGTCACGAAGCTGTTTGACTTGTTCGTCGAATTGCGCGTTGTGGTCAGCCATACGAGTTTGAAGCGAATCAATAAGGTGGGCGAAACGGTCATGAATCCCTTTCAGTACAGGTGATTGCACATCGACTGAAGTAGTCAATTCTGACCAACGTTTAGTAAAAGTTTTGGGATTAACAGAGCTTGTTATCCCAACATGCTCAAGTTCTTCGCATAAGCGTGTTAATTGAGGCAAGACTTGTTTAAGTTGTTCTTGTTGAGTAAGGTATTGTTGGCATTGGTGTATTAAACGTTGAAAACGTTTAGTATTACTTAACTCAGTTGTTGCAGCTAAAGCTGCCCATTGTTGTTGTAGGTCTGAGAATTGTTGTTGTAATTGGGTTAAATCTTCAGCATTTAACAAAGAGGGGACTTGCAATTGGCAAACCAAAATTTCCAGTTGTTCACATAAACGACCATCTTCGGCTTCTTCCATGCTAACCGCTGGTGCGACGGGGGATAACAAGCGTTGTTGTTCTTGTTCCCAAGCCTGTTGAAAAGCTGCCAAAGCAGTTTGATAACGTTGTGTTAACTCGGCATCAACATCAGCGGCGATTAATTGCCAACGATTGCGCAATTGCCCTAATTGTAACTGTTGTTGTTCCCAAGTAATGCCTTTCGCAATTGCACTCGCGCCCAAAGCTTCAGCGGTTTTACAAATACTTTCCGCTTCAGTTCGAATGCGTATAGGTTTTTCTTGTTCAGCATTGAGTTGTTCAAGACGGTCGCGTACAAAACGGCTAATTTGTTTATCTTTTGTCCGTGTTTCCTCGAGTACGCGCTTTAATTGCGCTTCTTTGGTAATTTTTGCCGCGGCGGCTAAACGAACTTGTTCGCTACTATCTTTAATGGCAATATCCGCCAGCACTTTATCCCGTTGCAATAATGCAAGGGCAGCCAAACGTAATTCTTCTTCAGCTCCGCTACAGGCTAATGCACTGACAATTTCTTCTTCTTTTTTAAATAATTCTAACCATTGCAAACGTTCTGTAAGCGGTATCGCTACAGTATTTGCTTGTCCTTTTAAAAGCTGTTTAAAACGTTCGGTAGCGACTTTAATTAACTCTTCATCGCTCAGTTGCCGAATAAGTTGGTCTAAGACAATTAAGTCTTGTAACTTATTGATAGCAGTCCGTTTTACTTCTATAAGCTCATCCGTTTTTGCAAGCTGCAATAAAACCGCTTGGTCGGTTTCTCGCTCGGCGGCGGCTTTACGGGCTGCTGGGTCGGTGGGATTGGGTTTCTTGGGTTGAGATTTACGGAATATTGAGGGTATTGAGGGAATTCTCATTTTTTTAACCGCTCCGTTAAGATAACGCAGGTGATGCACCTTTCGCAAAGCAATAATAATTATGATTGCTTGAGTGACTGATTCAATGATGGATTTGCTGTTAAAGCTGAATTGAGTAGGATACCTTAACTATCAAGAGAATAAAAGGACTCTGTATTCACCCTGTGCTAAATTATTCAAGTTCCAATCTCCGATAGAATAGCGTATTAAGCGTAAAGTTGGGTGTCCTACTGCGGCTGTCATTCGCCGTACTTGGCGATTACGTCCTTCATAAATTTGGATTTTTAACCAACAAGTAGGAATCGCTGCACGGTAACGAATAGGCGGGTTGCGCACCCAAATGGCAGGTTCTGCTATCCGTTCAACTTGTGCGGGACGTGTCCAGCCATCGTTTAATTTTACCCCTGAACGTAGTTGTTGTAATGCTTGTTCAGAGGGGATATTGTCAACTTGTACCCAATAAGTTTTAGGCATTTTAAAATTGGGATGACTGAGTTGATGTTGTAAACGTCCATCATTAGTTAAAATTAATAAACCTTCGCTGTCATAATCTAAACGCCCAGCGGGATAAACTTCTGGAATATCAATAAATTCTGCCAGCGTGCGTTTGCCTTCATGGGGGCTGAATTGTGTTAAAACTTGAAAAGGCTTATTAAATAAAACAATTTTAGAAGGCATAACTTTTTATGGTAACCGACGCGCGGCTTGGGCAACGTTATTTAACCATTGTTCACGTTGTGCCAGCGTTGAACTTTTTATTGAACCGAAACTGGAAATTGTCACAGGTTTAATGCCACTAAATTCTAACACAGTGCGTTTCATTTGATGATGAGCAGGCATTTTGTAAATCCAGCGAAAATACCACGGCGGCGTATCCATCGTCGTGATTAAATGCGCAGAACGTCCCGTTAATAACTTATCCCACATGATGGAATTAGGGCGATATTTAAAAGCAAAATTCGGCAAAAATATACGGTCAATAAAACCTTTGAGTAATGCTGGCACGCCACCCCACCAAATGGGATAAATAAAGACTAAATGCTCTGCCCATTGAATTGCTTGTTGGGCGGCAATTAAATCAGGTTCAAGCGTTTGAATTGTTTGATAAGCTTCATGTAAAATGGGGTCAAATTGCAAATTACTCAAAGCGATAAACTGCACATCATGTCCTGTTTCTTGGGCAGATTTTTGATAAGTTTCTGCAAGCGCATGACAAAAACTATTTTGGGAGGGATGCGCTAAAATAACTAACACTTTCATACTATTAAATCCTTAAAGTAAAGTTATTAAAATTGAATCTCTTTATTGTCATCCCCATTTCATCAAAAGCATTTAAATTTTAGTTTAATATTTAAACAAGGCGTTACACAGTTAAATAAAAAATTTATTGAAACTGCATAACTGTTATTAAACACTCAGGCTAAAAACTTGCATATATTTAATATACAGAAAAAATTTAAGGCTATTCATTTTAGGAGTTACGCAGTTGAAATAAGGAGTGTAATCGCTTTAGCGATTGCAATTGGCAGACTTGCTCGTTTTTGAAAATCTAGCAGGCCTTTGTTTTAATTTGAATCTATTGCCAAATTTGGGTTATTGAGTGCTCGGCAACCCGCGCAATCGCTTTAGCGATTGCATTCCTTTTTAATCAACTGCGTAATGCCTAAATTTATTTTCAGCATTTCATTAAATTGTTTCAATAAAGTTTAATTATTACTATTTCGTGAGAAAATAAATTTCACTTGCTGAAAATGGCGGAGCACTTTTCAACTTCCGGAGTTTTGAAATGACGACATTAACTGCAGATTTGTTACAACGTATAAATCGTTTAGAAGCAGAACAACATCAACAAAATAACTTACTCGTTGACTTAAATGATTTTCCTGATGAGGTGAAACGTTTAGAGCAGGAATTATTAGATATTCACGCTTATCATCCTTCAACTAAAAATGAAGCAGCGGAAGCTCCGCGTGAATTTGATTTGCAAGAAGTTGAACGTTTAGAAGCAGAATTAGCGCGCATTGATACTTCAGAATATGACGCAAAAATAGCGGCTGAAACCGTTGTTGCTAAGAAGCTTACGCCAGAAGATGAGCTAGATTTATTATTTTTAGATGAGCTACAACAATTGAAAGCGGTGTTGTCGCCCGACATTTCTTTGAAAAAAAATATCAAAAAAGCTGAGTCTATTCCACCATCAACCGCACCTCGTAATACTCCAGCCACAACATCTGCACCGCTTAAAACAGTTGAAATGAAAACAGTGGAAGCAAAAAAAGCAATTCCTAACGTTGCTAAACCTACTCCTGTTATCACGCAAGGCACAACTGCCGTTGCAACTCCGCCTGTTGCTAAAACAGTTAATAAAACTGCCGTAGCTGCAAAGAGTGGTTATTTGGTCGTATTGTTATTTAAATCTGATACACCTTCTGAATGGTCTTCAGAAACAAATGGCTGGCGCACTAAAGGTTCAGGCACTGTTTTCCCTACACAAGAACATGCCCAAAAAGTGGCGGCAGCATTAGCAAAACGGTTTAGTCATTATCCGATTAAAGTTATCAAAGCGTTACCATAATAGCCAGCAACATTTTGAAAATAAAGGAAATGGATAGGCAGGAAATATTTTAATATAGGTAGGAAATCAACCTTGCGGAGTAGCAAGGTTGATGTGGCGGAACACGGCAGAACCCTTATTTAATTTTGGCTTCTTTGTATTCCACATGCTTACGAACAACTGGGTCATATTTTTTGAACACCAATTTGTCAGGTGTTGTCTTTTTATTTTTGGTCGTTGTGTAGTAATGACCAGTGCCAGCAGAAGAAACTAATTTGATTTTATCGCGCATAATGCACCTTTAGGTTGTTATTTATCTGTTGGATTACGCGATGTCGCCGCTAGCTTTTAACTTTTCTAATACAGCTTCAATACCGTGTTTATCAATCACGCGTAAACCTGCGCTGCTTACCCGTAAACGGACAAAACGTCCTTGTGTGGGTAACCAAAAACGATGATGATGTAAATTAGGCAAAAAACGACGCTTAGTTTTATTGTTCGCGTGTGAAACGTTTTGCCCAACAGCGGGACGTTTGCCCGTTACTTGGCAGACTCTTGACATAAGTTTAAACCCTTGTAGAAAAAATCTTTTTAAAAACGCCTGTTAGCGTTTTTGATAGAAAACTGTGCGGTAATTAAAACTGTCCTTTTTAGCAGAAAATGCCTTATTTGACAAGTATTAATTTCATTACACTAAATTAGATGTATTTAACCGCAACGATTTCGTATTCTTTTTTGCCGCCTGGTGCTTGTACAACGGCAATATCACCTTCTTGTTTACCAATTAAGGCGCGCGCAATCGGTGACGTTAAAGAAATACGGTTTGCTTTAATATCGGCTTCATCTTCGCCGACGATTTGATAAGTCACTTCTTCTTCGGTTTCCACATTGATTAAATCAATGGTTGTACCAAAAACAATGCGTCCCGTTGCGGGTAATTTAGTCACATCGATAATATCAGAATTAGACAATTTACTTTCAATTTCAGCAATGCGACCTTCCACAAACGCTTGTTGTTCACGCGCTGCATGATATTCAGCATTTTCTTTTAAATCGCCTAATTTCCGCGCTTCATCGATAGCTTCAATAATTCGCCGCCGGTCTACGCTTTTTAAACGTTGCAATTCATCGCGTAATAATTGTGCACCACGCACAGTCATGTGAGCTTTCATAACATTACCTTCTTTAAAAATCAAAAAAACACTGCCCATAGCGTGAAACGCTACAGGATGGAAAATAATAGGGAGTGTGGGACGATGCCCGCTTAAAGAATAAAGGACTGCCAATACGATGATAACTGGCAGTCCTCAATTTGCCACATTTGGAATGATGGCAGTTGGTTCTCTTATAACTTTAGCAGATTTCTAAAAAAAAATTATGAAATCGAGCCATTTCCTTGCAATTCTTTATGTAAATCTTGCAAACGGTTTACACTGCGTACATCAGTAGTCCGTAATGCCAATACCATCGCTCGTGCGCCCGCAATCGTCGTTGTGTAAGGAATCCGCTGTTGTAAAGCACTGCGGCGAATAGTAAATGAGTCAGCAATGGCTTGTTTACCTTCCGTTGTATTTACAATAAAACTGATTTCGCCACGGTCAATGCGGTCAACAATATGTGGACTGCCTTCAATCACTTTATTGACTACAGTACAAGCAATTCCCGCAGCTTGCAAGGCTTGTGCCGTGCCGCGCGTTGCAACTAATTCAAAGCCTAAGTCAATTAACCGACGTGAAACATCAATGGCGGCATTTTTATCCACTTCACGCACGCTAATTAAAGCAATACCAACTTTAGGTAACGCAGAGCCTGATGCAAGTTGTGCTTTTGCAAAGGCTTCGCCAAAGCTACGCCCCACGCCCATGACTTCGCCCGTCGATTTCATTTCGGGGCCCAGTAAAGGGTCAACGCCTGGGAATTTCACAAATGGAAAGACGGATTCTTTCACAGAATAGTAGCTAGGAATACATTCTTGTAATATTCCTTGTTCAACTAAACTGCGTCCTGCCATACAACGGGCGGCAATTTTAGCTAAAGATAATCCCGTTGCTTTAGAAACGAATGGCACAGTACGCGACGCGCGGGGATTGACTTCTAACACATACACGGTTTGATTTTGAATGGCAAACTGCGCATTAATTAAGCCTACCACTTTTAACGCTTTCGCCATGCACTTCATTTGTTCGCGCAATTGGTCTTGCAACATCGGTGATAAACCATAAGGCGGTAAAGAACAGGCAGAATCCCCTGAGTGAATCCCTGCTTGCTCAATGTGTTCCATAATGCCACCGATTAATACATTTTCACCGTCACAAATGGCATCGGCATCAACTTCAATCGCATCATCTAAGAAACGGTCGAGTAACACAGGCGAGTCATTAGAAACAGAGACGGCGGAATGAATATATTCGCGTAAATCATCAGGATTATACACGATTTGCATGGCGCGCCCGCCTAAAACGTATGAAGGACGTACAACCAGCGGATAACCAATATTTTCCGCTAAACGCAAGGCTTCTTCTTCAGTTCGCGCGGTATGATTGGGCGGTTGGCGTAAATTCAATTGTTGAATCAACTGTTGAAAACGCTCGCGGTCTTCAGCCAAATCAATAGAATCTGGGCTTGTACCAATAATCGGCACGCCAGCGGCTTCTAAAGGACGGGCTAATTTTAACGGTGTTTGTCCGCCGTATTGTACAATCACCCCTCTAGGTTTTTCTAAGTGGACGATTTCTAATACATCTTCTAACGTCAGCGGCTCGAAAAATAAACGGTCAGACGTATCATAATCAGTAGAAACCGTTTCAGGGTTACAGTTAACCATGATTGTTTCTAAACCATCTTCGCGTAAAGCTAACGCTGCTTGTACGCAACAATAGTCGAATTCAATTCCTTGTCCAATCCGATTAGGGCCGCCGCCTAATACAATGATTTTTTCACGATTCGTTGGGTTCGCTTCACATTCTTCTTCATAAGTTGAATACATGTAAGCAGTAGAAGCGGAGAATTCAGCCGCACAAGAATCGACACGTTTAAAAACAGGGCGCACGCCATGACTATGACGTAAAGCCCGCACGGCATTTTCATTAGAACCGATTAATTTAGCAAGACGGGCATCAGCAAAGCCTTTACGTTTTAAATCGCGCAGCCGTTCAGCGGTTAAACCTGCTTCACCTTCTTGATTAACTTTTTGTTCTTCTTTAATTAAATCTTCAATTTGTACTAAAAACCAAGGGTCAATTGCACAGGTTTCATGAATTTCAGCTAATGTCCAGCCTTGACGGAAAGCATCTGCAACGTACCACAAACGATGTGGGCCTGGGAATTTTAATTCCTTGCGTAATTTTTCCTTGCATTCTTCAGGTGTTGCAAATTTTGCAGGCTCTAAAAATTCATCTAAGCCACTAACTCCAATTTCTAAACCGCGCAATGCTTTTTGCATCGATTCTTGGAAAGTGCGCCCCATCGCCATCACTTCGCCCACGGATTTCATTTGCGTGGTTAAAGACGCATCGGCTTGCGGGAATTTTTCAAAAGTGAAGCGTGGAATCTTGGTAACCACATAATCAATTGTAGGTTCAAAAGATGCAGGCGTTGCACCGTCTGTAATATCATTGGCTAATTCATCTAAAGTGTAACCAATCGCTAATTTAGCGGCGACTTTGGCAATAGGAAAACCCGTTGCTTTAGACGCTAATGCTGAAGAGCGAGAAACCCGTGGATTCATTTCAATAATAATCATCCGCCCTGTTTTGGGGTCAATCGCGAACTGCACATTTGAACCGCCTGTATCAACCCCAATTTCGCGTAACACTGCTAACGAAGCATTACGCATGATTTGATATTCTTTATCAGTCAAAGTTTGAATTGGCGCGACGGTGATTGAATCACCTGTATGCACGCCCATCGGGTCAAAGTTTTCAATGGAGCAAACGATAATGCAGTTATCCTTGCGGTCACGCACGACTTCCATTTCATACTCTTTCCAACCAACGACAGATTCTTCAATTAACAATTCATGAATCGGCGATAAATCAAATCCACGTTGACAAATGGTTTTAAATTCTTCCTCAGAATAAGCGATGCCGCCTCCACTGCCGCCCATGGTGAATGAAGGACGAATGACCAGCGGATAGTTTCCTAACATCGCAGCAGCAGCTAAAGCTTCAGGCATGGACTTCACCACTTGCGAGCGCGGCATATCCAAACCAATTTTTTGCATCGCTTGACGGAATTTCTCACGGTCTTCAGCTTTATCAATTGCCTCGCGTGATGCACCAATCATTTCTACATTAAATTTTTCTAATACGCCGTGCCGAGCTAAATCTAAAGCACAATTCAGTGCGGTTTGTCCGCCCATCGTAGGCAATAAAGCATCGGGACGTTCACGCTCAATAATGCGTGCAACTGTTTCCCACTGAATCGGTTCAATATAAGTCGCATCCGCCATATTGGGGTCAGTCATAATGGTGGCGGGATTAGAATTAACTAAAATAACGCGATAGCCTTCTTGTTTTAATGCTTTACAGGCTTGCGCGCCAGAATAATCAAATTCGCAGGCTTGCCCAATAATAATGGGACCTGCGCCGATGATAAGAATACTTTGAATATCTGTACGTTTTGGCATTGTCGTTTTACTTGCGGGGTTAAAAGAGAAAACGGTTAAAAATTCTAAACCATTGAAAATGCAATATAGAGTTAATTTCGCACAAAAACCCCAGCGGTTTTAACCGCTGAGGTTTTAGCAAAAAACACCACAACAGCAATTAGTTGCGATAAGCCTGCATTAATTCAATAAAACGTCCGAATAAAGGCTCAACATCATGCGGCCCTGGACTGGCTTCAGGATGTCCTTGAAAACTATAAGCAGGTTTGTCTGTCCGTTGAATACCTTGTAATGAACCATCAAATAAAGAACGATGCGTTGCTTGCAAATGGCTCGGTAAACTACTTTCATCTACTGCAAAGCCATGATTTTGACTGGTAATTAACACTTGACGGCTCTGTAAATCTTGAACAGGATGATTTGCGCCATGATGTCCAAATTTCATTTTAACGGTTTTAGCACCACTCGCTAAGCCTAATAATTGATGTCCTAAGCAAATTCCGAAAGTTGGCACGCCGCTATCCACAATTTCCTTAATTGCAGCAATGGCATAATCGCAAGGCTCAGGGTCGCCAGGCCCATTAGACAAAAATACGCCATCTGGATTATGTTTCAACACTTCAGCGGCGGGCGTTTTAGCAGGGACAATCGTCACCTCACAACCATGTTCGACTAACAAACGCAAAATATTACGTTTAACACCATAATCATAAGCAATGACTTTCCAACGCGGTTTAGCGGGTTGTTGAGGCGTTAAATGCCACACCCCTTCTGTCCATTGATAAGGTTGTGCTGTCGTCACCTCTTGAGCTAAATCCATTCCTTTCAAGCCTTTAAAACTCCGTGCAGCTTGTAAAGCGGTTTCAGCACATAAATTTTCGCCTGCCATGATACAACCATTTTGCGCACCTTTTTCGCGTAAAAGGCGAGTTAAACGGCGGGTATCAATACCAGCAATTGCGACGACATTATAACGACGTAAATAATCGGGCAATGTCTCAGTCATGCGCCAATTACTGGCTAATAAAGGTAAATCACGAATAATCAGACCAGAAGCATAAACTTTATCCGCTTCAGCGTCTTCGCTATTCACACCCACGCTACCAATATGAGGATAGGTTAATGTGACGATTTGACGAAAATACGAGGGGTCGGTCAAAATTTCCTGATAGCCAGTGATAGCCGTATTAAACACGACTTCACCGACAGTTTGACCGAATGCGCCGATAGATTCGCCATAAAACAGGCTGCCATCAGCCAACGCTAATAATGCTGAATGTCTCAAAAGCGGTCTCCAAGTTTGTTAGCTCTTGTTAGGGATAGGTGAAAGCGTGTTAGGGATACCCATCACTCTATTTAACGGTATATTGAATTTGATTAATATTTTATTTTTTTTAACGATATTTATTATAAAAACCGACAATTCATTTTAGAGAAAGCGGTAAGCGAGTCAGTATTTTAAGGAGTTAGCCGCTTTGCAGCAAGTCTAATATAGCACTCTCTCTTATTGTGATTACACTTTAGATGCAGTGCAACATTTGAAAATAAAGGAGGCATAGTATAACCGAATAAAATGGCAATTTTTTTACGGTTTATTGAGGAGGGAGTAAAGCGTCACTCATTTTTAACGACAAACCAAAGTTTTCCCGCGATTCTAATAACGCAAATACACTCCAAATTGAGTAAAGTGGAATGTATTTGCTATATGTTTAGAATCAAACAAAAGCAAGGGTTTGAAAATATATAAATTACTAATTTTATAAAAAAGAAGATGATTGCATTTTTAAGTTAAATCATGCACATTTAAACCCTGTTAAAAAACAGACCTGTTCAACTGAGATTCCTGTTGCGAGCATTTTTTTAGCTAACTCCAGTTTAGTTTTAAATTCCCCTTCTGCTATCCCTTTTTCAAGCCCAGCTTGCATCCCCTTTTCTAAACCTTCCTGCAAACCCTCAGCACGTCCCTCCTGCCTTCCTTCTTCCCGTCCTTCCTCTCGCCCCTCTTCCCAGCCATCTTCGCGGGCGGTGCGTTCAATATCTTGCGCAACCGCAACATCAGTTAAAAAATCGCTGTAGCCGCGTCTTTCTTCTAAGGTCATTTGCATTAAACGCAGTTTTTCGCGCGCTTTGGCTATGTTTTTCGCTTTGAATTCTTCCTTCACTTCTGAGTGTTTTAGCATGTATATCCATTCGTCTAAATCTT
>JACCEE012638727.1_pt1 | contig 16504 bp, 10 predicted proteins | sample 7449931 | NCBI WGS metagenome assembly JACCEE01 (sample SAMN15323457, study PRJNA562643) | freshwater metagenome | isolation source: river surface water | place: USA:Blue River Watershed | collected 2017-08-19 | reverse complement strand
TTATCTTCTTCCTTTTTAATAATAATTTCTGTTTCATTGGTAAAAATAATTTTATCGATGTTTAAAAGATCAGGCTTAATGCAAATACTCATTATTATTTAATATAGTTAAATATTACTATTAATTAACTATATAATCAATAATCAATTTTTTTATAAAATAAATAAATCTTGTATAGATTTGATTTTACCACATTTATATCTTCCAAATAATCTTACCATAGATATTAATGTTAATATTGTTGTAAATGCATAAATTAATTTTGATTTTGCTTGATAATTATTTTTAAAATTATATACTGGTTCTATAACTTTGCATGTAAAACAATCTTCTTTAACTTCTACTTTACCTGTTATTTCTTGTCTTAATTTTTTTTCCATTATAGTAAGTGCACAAGTATCATTATTCATAATCCAATGCATCATAATAAATGGCACTACAAATGTATGCATAAATAAAATATAATTAGAACTAATAAATGGTGAAATGACTACAAAACAAACAAGTAGAACATGACATAATACTACTAATTTTAATTTTAGTTTATTTGATGTATTATCGGAATTTTTATCAGACATTTATAATATTATATTATAATATAATATTATATTATATCTTAATGGTAAATGTCGTAGAAGCTTATATTAAATTTAATTCACAATTAATTATATTAATTTCTGGATTTTCAGGTTCTGGTAAAACATTATTGGCAAAAAATATTGAAAGAGACTTTAAAATCCAATTTTTAAATTTAAATGATTATTATAAATCTGATTATAATGAGATAGTTGATATTGGTCATGATATTAAAGTAGTTGATTGGGATAATCCAGAAGCAATAGATTGGGACAAATTTAATGATAAAGTAAATTCAATTAAAAATAAAGGTATTGTTATAAGTGGTTTTGGTTTTCCAAATGATAAAATAAAATTTAAAATAGATTTTCACATACATTTAAGAATGTCAAAAGATAAATTAATAAAAAATAGACATGATTATTTAGAAGAAAATAAAGATAATCCTCTTAATGAAATAAAAGATACACGAACTGAATTATTAATATTAAATAATTTATCATTTAAACATTTTATGAATATAAAAGATAAATCAACATATACTTTTAAAATAGATACAACTGAATTAAATCCAGACCAAACATATGATCAAATATTTGATTATTTAATAGAAAATATAGAAAAAAATATTTATAAAAAATAATTATTAACTTAATAATTGTGTAAACATAATATTAATATCATCAATTGTTTTTGTAATATTTTTGAATTTTTCACCTTCTATAGTATTATTCATTCTATCAATTGATTCTTTAACTGATTCATGATCGCGTTCAATTTGTTTAGTAGTATATAAAATAAGATCTCTCATTAATTTAAATTTTTCAGCATCAATTGTCACAACATCACCATTTATTTCTTTTTTTTTTAATTGTTGTACTTGCTCATTATATCTTTGTGTTAATTCTTTTAATTTTTGAACTCTTTCAGCATTAATATTGCCTCCTATCATATATTTTAATTTGTTTTTATATAATTCTGAATATTTATCAGAATTTTGTATATTATAAAAATTTAAATTTCTATATAAATTATTTAAATAAATTTCAAACATTTTTTATATAATATATATATATATAAATGGAAGAAAATATTGGTGTTTTATTACATAAACTTACTAAATATCAAACTCTTTTAAGTAACACAAATTCACATCAAAAGAGAGCTATCTATAACCAAAAAATAAATAGTTATTCAAATAAGTTAAATAAAATTGGTGTTAATCAAAGAAATATAAATCAATTAGGTGGTCTTATTGCTGGTGCTCTTACACCAGAAGAAATGAGAGCAAGAAAAGCAGCAATAGATGCTCAACAACAAAATATAGTTTTTAAACGCCCAGAATTAGATTTAAATGTTAAACAATTAACTGGTGAAGTTACAGCAAGTATAGCAAAATTAAGAGAACAAATAGAAGCACATAAATCAACAATTGAAACAAATAAATCAACAATTGAACAATTAGAAAAAGATATTAGACAAAAAGAAGAAATTGTACAACAATTAACAAAAGATAAAGAATTATTATCAAAAGAAAAAGAAGAAATGTCAGTTAGTTACGAAGAATTAGCAAATGATTATGAAAAAGCAATGAGCAAATTTTTAGAATATCAAACTGATGTAGAAAAAACTACAGGAGAAGCTCAATCTTCAAATCAACAAAACGTACAAGAATTAATGTCTAATCTTGAAAAAATAGCTGCTGAACCAACTTTAGAAAAAGAAAGCCAACAAATAATGGGTACATTAACTGGTGAAAAACAATCAAGCACACCAGTAGCAGAAGAACAACCAGCTGCTGCATCAAAAGAAGAAGAACAACCAGCTGCTGCATCAAAAGAAGAAGAACAACCAGTTGCTGCATCAAAAGCAGAAGAACAAGCAGCTGCTGCAGATAAACCAACTATAGTTGAATTACCAGCACCAGAAAAACCAGCACAAGAAAATCTCGAAGAATAAATTAGTATTTAAACTTTTTTAATAAGGATTTTATGATATAAAAATTTTATAATATTATATTATAATATTATATTATAACATGTCATTAAATAATATTAGAAATAATAACTCTAATCCTATATCTAAATTTGTACTATTATCATATATAGATCAATATAGATTATTAGAACTTTTAAATTATTCTATTCAATTAAGTAAATCAGTTAAAAAAATACCAAAACCCCAAAATGGAAAATATTTAGAAATAGCAAAAGAACATAAAATATTTACAGAATCTACTAAAGAATTGCAAGAAATAAATAAAGAATTATTAGATACTGTTAATAATTTATATAAAAATCAAATTAATTTATATAATTTAATTTCTGGTATAAATAAATTTATAGAAAATAATAAAACAGATATGTTTATAGATGATAAAGAAAATATTATTCAATATTTATTAAATCAAAATACTACAGAACAAGAAGATTTAGTATTTGAAAATACATTTAAATTAGATGGATTTAAAAAAATAATTTTTCAAGAATATAGAATTGATAATATAGACAAATTATCAAAAAGTGAATTAGAAAATATTAATCTTGAATTAAGTGATGAAATTGAAAAAATTCATCAAAATATAATGTATTTACTTAACATTGGTAGAGAATATAATAAAGTAGATAAATCAGAAATAGATATAAATAATATAGAAGATATAATGTCTTTACAATCGTTACCAATCTTACCAAAACAAAAAAAACAAAAAACAGCAATAGAAATAATTGACAAATCACAAGAACCACAACACCCACAAGAACCACAAGACCCACAAGAACCACAAGAACCACAAGAACCACAAGTAATACAAAAACAAGAAGAGGAACAAGATAAAGAAATTTATGAATTATTTGAATTTTTTCAAGGAAAAAAGAAAAAGAAACCAAAAAAAGAAAATAAATTATCTAAATTGGATATAGTTTCTAATATTCCACAAGAAGGAGGAGGAGATATAGAAAATGTATTAAAATTATTAGAAAAATTAAAAAATAACTTAGATGGTGTATCATCGTTAACATTAGAAAAAGAAATACCTGGAGGGATAAATTTAGAATTAGATTTAATAAAAAAAATATTAAGTGATTTTAAATTTACATTAGAATTACAAGCAAAACCAGGTGATGATGATAACCAAGATAAATATAAAAAACAATGGGAATATAATTTATTTGAAGAAATACCTGAATATAAAACAATTAAATATGATAATAAAAAAGGATTTATATTAAATCCTTTACAACCAACAACACCTCAAGAAACAGAAAAAATATTAGATTCTGATGTTCTTATTAAAATAATAAAAGAAAAAGAAAAATATATTGATGAAAAAATAACTGATATTTCGAGTATTATCGGTGATATAATATCTTTTATAAGAAAGTTACAAAATTATAGAACAAATGAATTAGCACAGACAAATAAATATAACTATACATTTACTAATATTGCTGAAAAAAAAGATTTACAAGAAAGAATAGTAGAATTAAACACATTAATACAACAAAAAAAAATAGAATCAGAAAATAAAAATAAATTAAAAGAATTTTTAAATGATCAACAATTTACTGAATATCTTATAAAGAAAGAAGAATTAGTAAATAGACCAGTAAGTAATCAAGAAGAAGAATATAAAGAATTGATAAATTTAATGTTTGAAGGATTATTAACAAAACCACAAGAACCATTAAATAATGGTATTATTGATGAGAGATTAAAAAATGCATTAGATCATATGATTGAAAAACGTCCTGTTAAGGGATATGAAAATGGATTCTTTTTAAATGATAGTAATTATAGACAATATGATAAAGTTAAAAATTATTTAGAATCATTTAGAAATGCAGCTCCAGAAGTACAAAGATCACAAATTAAATTAAATAATCCAACTACAGATATTAATCCAAATTTATTTCAAACTTTATTTATTAAATATCAAAAATCAAATGTAGATTCGAGAAATAATAAATACGTTAAAATAATAGAAAAATTAAATGATATGGAAATAAAATATAATAAAAAAGATGAATTAAAAGAAACAGTTGATACTATTGAAACTACTACACCATTATATTTAGAAAATTATACAATATATAAATCAGATCCTGAATTTGATATGACAAAAATAAATGAAAGTATTGAAAATAAAAAATCAAATATTGATAAAGTTATAGAAACTTTTAAAGAAGAGTTTACAAATTTAGAGAAAGAATTAAAAAATCTTGAAGAATTGGTAAGAGATTATAAAGAAAATACAAATTATAGCAATATGATTAATATTAATAAAAATTCATTATCAACAAAAATTGGTTTATTACATCAAAAATTATTACAAATTAATGATAATATTAAACTAGTATTTAATTTAAAAGATGGTATCGATGATGTTAAAAAAATTAATATATTAGAAAATACTATTATACATTCACAAAATAATATTACACCAAATTGGTTTAAAGGACAACAAGGTGGAACAAATTATATTTTTAATATAGATAATATTAATAAAATTAATGATATTAATAATGCAATGAAAAGATTATTAATAAAAACAGAAAAATATAAATCAATATCAACCGACCTTTTAGAAAGTTATGTAATATTTATAAAAAATATACAAAGTGTAATAATATATATATATTATAAATTAACTGTATTAGAAGATATTAAAAATAATAGATTTAAAATATTTAAAAAATTTAATCAAACAACATTAGATAATTTAAAGAAAAACATTTCTCAAATTAAAAGAAAGAATTTTGATTTAATAAAAGAATATTATACAAGCATTATCAATGATATATTAGATAAACAAACTAAATTAAAAGATTCTAATAAAGAGTATAAATTTGTTAAATATGATAATACTATTAAAGATAATAATGGTTTATTAAATTTATTTGTATTAGTACATATAGAATCCTATCATGATAAATATTAAATATTAAATATTAAATATTAATTTTTAATTAAAAAATAATTTAATTAAAAAAATATATATTAAATATATACATGGATTTTATTAATGCAAGTTTACAAAATATATTTTACAAATATAAAAACGGTGTTTTAAAAAATGAATTAGAAAAAGTTCATACAGAAAAAAGAGAAATTAAAAATAAAATTTCAACAATGATGAAAAATGATAGTAATTTATTAAATAAGTATTATCTTCACAATATGGATAAACAAATGGGTGGTAGTGTAAATATTGGAAATAATCAAATTGGTGGAAATATTAAATTTGATAAAGAAACTATAGAAAAATTAGATAATTTAAATAATTTATTTAAAAGTCTAGAAACATTAGATATTGCTAAAATACAAGAAAATAATAATAAATTAAGAGATGCTACACAAAAAATAATAGATTTAATTAATCAAGTATCTACAAGTAAAATAGATGTTGACGAAATTATGAATAAAATGCCACAACAATTAGATGCTACAAGAGTTAATCTTGAAAGTTTATCTAAAGGTGTTCAAGTTTTTCCACAATTAGCAAAATTATATGCTCCAATGGATGTAACACAAGTAACAAATTTTTTAAATTCAACTGCCTTAACAAATATGTTAACAAAATTTAATGAAAAATTTACAGAAATAAAATCAAAACCTGATAGAACATCTATAGGACAAGATTTATTACAATTAAAATCAGAACTCGATGAACAAATTTTAAAATTAAATCAAACAAAAGAAGAAATGAAAACTATAAATAGTAAATTAATTTTAAAAATAGAAAGCTTTGATGATAGTATTAGAGCTAAATCAATAGATAAAAAATTAATTAAATTTGTAAATTCAGAATCAGAATTTATTAATGATTTTATAGCATATTGCAATGGTAATTCATCATTAGATAGTGATGTTAAAAGTTTTTATGATAAATCTATTGATACTAATACAAAAAATAAATTAAAGAGTGGTATATCAATGTTCGATTTTATAACAGAATATAATAAAATTATTAAGAAAGTTAATGATTTAACTATTCCTGGAACAGATAAAAAATTACCATCATCTAGATATATTGGTACAGATACAAAACCTATCGCCAATAATATGATAAAAGATCCATCTAATATAGAAAATTTAATGCCTATGGTAAAAAATTTATTAAAAATAAAAATTGATGAAGAATTTGATGGAACAACATTTAAAGATAATGCAAAATTTGATGAAATTTACAAACCAAATTTTTCAGGTGGTGGTGATTTAGAAGATGTCGAATCTCTTTTACAAAAAATTAACTCCGCTGCTCGTGATTATAGAAGTGAATACATAAATTATGTAAGAAATACAGAAAAATATAATAAATATTCAATTTATGAATTATCAAATACAATTTATTTATTATCAATTTTAACAAATACCCTTTTTGTAAAAGCAGGTTATCAAGTATACAAATATATTGGTCGTGGTATGATCAATTTCTATAAAAGAATTATAGAAAAAATTTATAAAGATCTTAAATTAAAATCATCAGATTTAGAAGATAAAAATAGATTAATTATTGGTGAAATAAGAAAGAAATATTTTATTACAGTTGTAAAATTAAAGAATTTTCTTGAAGGACTTTCACAAATCTTAACACCAAAAGAAATTATAGATATTGATAATTGTGATGAAAGTATAGTTGAAAATTTTGTTGTATTAAATCATTTTAAAACTATATTAGAAAAATACAATGAATCAAGTATGAATAAATTAACAATCTATGGTAGAGTAAATGATATTAATATGAGACAAGAAACTGGGGGTGATTATAAATTATTAGATTTTCCAATTATACCAGGACAAAATCTTTATGAAGATATTGATAAATCAACTTTCGATACTTTTAAAGGTGATAATGAATATATTAAATCATTAAAATTTGCAATTGATAACAAATTATTTATTTCAGATTATGATAGAAGAAATATTTATTCTGGTTATTACATATTAAAATCAAATGATATTGGAAAAATGTTTGATCCAATCACAAATAAATTATTAGGAAAAGAATTAAGAACTTTTCCAGAAATATTAAATGGTTCAAATGTATCAAATATAGATACTACAAAACTATATATATACGATCAAGGAGTATATCAAGCATATCAAATTATTAAAGCTAAATTCGAATCAACAAGTTCATCATTATTAGAAAAAATTGATGAATTAGAAAAATTTAAAAAAATAGAATTATCAAAAATTATTGAAGAAGCTTTCAATAGAGCAAAAAGTATATTTGATAATATTGCTGATGTTAAAAATAAAATAAGTGAATTACAAGGAGAAATTGATGATGTTATTGGTCAAATAGATGATATTATTGGTGATGATGCTACAGCGGTAGGACAACGTAAAGAACAAATTACAACAATAGTTACAGAAAAAGAAAAATTAAACAATGATTTAAATATGGAAAAACAAAAAATAGAATTTGAAGTAAGTGATGCTTCAAATGCAATCTATGATGAAAAATTAGCTAATAAATTAGTTAATGATATTAAAAATATACAATTAACAATGAAATTATCATTAGAATATTTAAATGCTATTAATACAAATGTTAGTGAAAAATTATTATGGGTAAGAAATTATACTTGTGATGCACAAAAGGATTGTGCCAATACAGCTGATTTAGAATCATTTAGTATTGAAAATACTGATAGATCTGGAGATTCTCCAAAACAATGTGATATTAAAAACAAAAAAGATGTACCATATTTAAATAGTTATAAATTTACAGAAGTTTTTGATACACAAAACTTTCAATATAACTCAGACATGGCTGCTTATATGTGTCTTAATTCAAGATTAACAGGTGGTAATGGTGTATGTTTAATTACATATGGTTATTCTGGTACAGGTAAATCATATACTCTTTTTGGTATGCCTGGTTTAGATGGTTTATTACAAGGCACACTTAATAAATTAGATGGCTTAGATAAGATTTATTTTAGATTATTTGAAATCTATGGTAAAGGTTTACCATATACTGATTACTGGACTGAAACAGATGAAACAGGTACACAAAAAACAAAAATGGATAAAATCTACAATTATTTATATGCATACAAATTAGCATATAATCCAGCTTCAGCAGATAAGATTGATGTTGTTAAACCAAATGTTAAATATGGAAATACACCAGCTGAAAAAGAATGGGCTGTTGAATTATATGGTTCACAAATTAAAGAATATATTAATAAAATTGATGATCTTCGTAATGGAAATGATTCAAACTATAAAGCAGTTAATAGAAATAATCCAAGTGAAAATGATGATTTATCATATCTTGAGTTAAGTGGTGATGTTTATCAAACAGTATTCCAACAATTCAAAAATTTTACAGACAAAATTGAACAAATGAGAATTGATACACAAAGAGTAAGAGAAACACCAAATAACAAAGTAAGTTCAAGATCTATTTTAGTATATGATTTCGTATTAATGATTAATATTGATGGTAAGAAAACTCCAGTTAGCTTTTTAATTATAGATCTTCCAGGTAGAGAAGAAATTGCTCCAACATTTATTAATAAATATACAGATATACAAACAAATCCAATATTATATGATATTATTAAAAATGGTTTTGAACAAGATTCATCAAAATATCCAGAACATAGAAAATTATTTAATTCATCGGAAGGAAATATTGGAGATATATATATGAAAGAATTAAGAGCAATGTTATCTGCATTTACATTAAATCCAGTAACAGTTCCAATATATGCAACTGAAATTATTGAGAAATATGTAAAAGAAAATTATACAAAAGGAAAGAATTTAAAAACAGAAATATTTGAAAAAGAAATGTTAAGAAAATATACATTAAGAGGTGAATTAAATGGTCAATTTGCAGGAACAGAATATACTTTTGAAAAAGCAATAAATATTTTTGATGAATTTTATGATACAAACTTTTCAGAAAAATTAAAATTAGATGATCCAGAATTATTTCAAATAAATGAACTTCCATCAGGTACAAGTGTTGATAGTATAATTCATACTTTATATTTTATATCAAAACATTATTATAATTCACATTTAGGTTGGAATACATTTAATAATATTTTATCTGTAAATAATGATGGTGTTATAAATATTATTCCAATAGCAAGTACAGGTAATACTAAAAAGAAAGCAAAATTAGGTCAACAAGACACATCGTCAGGAAATGAATACGATATACCAATTTCAGAAGTAACTAACTGGAATAATAATCATGCAAAAGATGTTAAAGCCAAAGTAGCTAAGAAAAAAACATTAAAATATATGAAAGCTGAAAAATTAATTATTCCAACAACCTATAGATATGTATACGGTTTAGAAAATGATAAACATAATGGTCGTCAAATTAAATGTTTATTATTTATGCATTTTATAAAGAGATTATTTGAATTACAAAGATATGATATTATTAATGAATTATTTAAACAAATTGTTGATGAAAAGATAAATTACTATATACAAGAATATATTAAAAAATCAGATAATACAAAATGTCAAGAATTAGTAAATAATTTAATTGACGCCAACTTTAAAAGAGAAGCTTTACGTGAAAAATTTTTAATTAATAAAAAGAAACCAGAATCTGGCTATATTGAAATTAAGAAGGCAGATAATACTGATAATAGAATGAATAGACCATTTAATATAGTTCATCCAGATGGTAGATATGAAGAAGATGTACAAATTGAAAAAAATGTTGCTGAATATTTATTCGAATCAATTAAATACGACTTTTATACTACAGGTTTTGAAGGTGTATATATTAATGAAAACATTATTGGTTTAATTAAATATTTAGGTAAAGATGGTAAACCAAAGAAAGATGCAAATGGTGTAGATATTATTGGTCCAGATGGTAAACCAGAAATGAATTATTTAATTCAAAATGCAGTAGACAGAGAAATGATAGAAATTATAAAACAAAATAATTTTAATACATTTGAATATGGTTATAAAATAGGCAAAATGACACATATGTCTAGAATGGAGTTTGAAGGAAAACAGAAAACAATTAATATACAAGGTAATAATATTTTTGAATATGGTGAAAATTCAAAGAAAGAGATAGATCCAGCATATACAATTATATCAAGAGAACCAGTAGCAACAACACCAACACCTTCTAGACAAAAACAAATGACTCAAGCACCACCACCAGCAAATGATGGCGTTCCTGCTTGGAAAAAGGGCTTAGTAGAAACTAAAAAATTAAAATCAGGTGGAACATCAATTGGGTTTTTAGAACCAAAATATACTAAATACAATAAAGATAAAAAAATTAAAATATTTGATATACGTAGTGAAAATTATATGGAACAAGTATTTAAAAAGAATGATAAAATTATTAATGCTGATAAAATAAAAACTTGGTTTCCAAATGATCCATATGTTTTTCCAACTGTCCCAGATTATGGAGATTATTTTTATAATCCATTAGCATTAGACAAAGTAGCAACACAAACATTAGATACATATAAATCATCAAAAATATTTTGTTATAATGAACCAATTATTAAATCAATCCTTGAACCATATCTTGATATTATAAATGACTTCAAAATCTTTTATCTTTTTGGTAATTATACCAAAGCAACTAGAGAATTAAAATGTGCACAACAATACGAATTGCTAGAAACAACTAACAATTTTATAGAAGCAATTACTAGATAATTTATTATTAATAAAAATTTAATATAAAATAAAAATATTTATTTATTGTATAATGGAATATAAATTATACAATAAAATTAAAAAAAATTTAATTAATGATTATAGTCTAATTGGCGGTTATTATCAACAAATAAATAACATTGATAATATAGAAAAAAAATTAGATGATATAGGTGATTATGATGGATTTAATAAATTAAATAATAATTTAAAACTATATAAAAATCAAATTGAAGAGTTAATTAAAAAAATTAATATATATATACCAAAGGCTGAAAATATCCCAAAAATGTTAGATCCTGGAGAAAATATAAAAAAATTACATGAGAATGAAGCATTTAAAAATTTAGTTGATAATTATAATGCACAATTAAAAGATAAATCATGGAACAAAGAAAGAATAAATAATGAAATATATAACTTTGATGATCCAAATAGAGAAGATTTATTTAAAGGATCTGATAATATAGATGAAGATTTTAAGACTTTTAATAAACAAATATTATTATTATTTGGTCCAGTATTAGATAAATATAATGATATTAAAGATAAATCTGCTGAAGAACAAAAAAAAGAATTAATTGATAATTTAGAACAAGAAATTATTAAAATTAATGAATTAATTAAAATAGCAAAGGAATTTAGTTTATATATAGATCAAAAAAAAGACAACATATTACAAATATTAAAAACAGAATATAATAACAGTGAAATAGCATTTGTTGATAATACAAATAATACTATTAAAGATAATGAACATTTAAAAGAATTAAAAGAAGAAGAAGTTAAACAAGAATCTAAACTTGATTTAAAATCATTAAAAGAAATAGAAATCATTTTAGAAAATACAATCAAATTATTAAATATTAAAGATGAAATATCAAAATTAAAAAATTTTAATGTATTAAATAAAACAGATGATTTACAAACTATATTAAATATAGATGATATAGTTACTATAAATACATCACAACAAGGTGGTAATTTTGAAACTAGACATATTATTAATAGTGATACAAATAAAAAAATATTACATTTATTAAAATTATATGAACTATTATATGATAATATAGATAAAGTTTTAGATGAATCACAATATTTAAAAGAAATCAAATATAGATATAATTATTATGTAGCATATATATTTCTTATAATTAGATATTCTCTTAGCAAGGATACTATATATGTTTACAAATATTTATCTAAACAAAAAGTTCAATTATATATAGATATTTTAAATAAAATTAAAACAAAATTTTCAAGTTTATCAGAAAATTATAAAAATACAATTAAATTAAATAAATATCATTATATTATTATTGAAAAAATATTAACATTATTACAATTTATTAATTCTAAATTTCCAAGTGATACACATTTATTAGATGTAGATAAATGTAATGGTAAAGTATATAATGATTTAATTTTATTTAATCATTTCAAATCAATAATTAAAAGTTATATAAATACAGAAGAAGGAAAACAAATAACTGGAATAAATAATTCTGATTTATTATAAAATAATTTTTTTTGCATTTGGATAAATTTTTAACGCTTTATAATACAAAATTGGCATAATAAAAGAATCTTTTTCTATTATTTTATTCTCATAATTTAAAATATAATTATCATATCCTGATTTTTTATTATCATATCCTTTTGATTCTATATTTGTAGAATCACTTCCAATTAATAATGTAATTTTACGTTTCCCTTTTTCTGATAAATATTGAATTATATGAATTAATGTTTTTGGATGATATGTTTCTATTTCAGATGATATTATTTCTTGATCATATTCGTCTAATCTATTTAAAAGATATTTTTTATTAATAATATATTTAGTTGTTTTTTTATTAGGAATTAAATATTTAATATCATAATAATCTACTAATGAGTTTCTTAATGTTTTAATTGATATCTGATATCTTTTATTTATTTCTAAATTATTATCTAAATCAACAGATATATTAAAATCAATTGGTATTAATGATTTTTCTTGATTTTCTAAAATTAATTTTTCACCATCGTAATATTTTGATTTTAATTTACCATCAAATACGCAAGATCTTAATGTTCTAGGACATACAACTATAGATACATCTTTAATTTTATTTTCAGTATACATTTTTGTCCATATAATTGGTGTTTTTAATAATTCATCAAAATCTACTACAATCCATTCATTTGAATTATTAAAACATAATACAGGATCTGTTAATGCAATATTACTTGGAGCATCTGTTTGTATAGTAAATTCAGTTAATATAGGATAATCTATAACATCCATATATAATAATATATATTAACTTGTGTTTTAAAATTTAATAAAAAATTGAATTTTATATTGAAACCATATATAACATATTAAATAGTATAAATAAATATGGATATGTCTTATGAAGATTTAGTTATATTTGAAAATGAACTCAATGATGATATTCCTCCAGAATATATTAATGATTATTATAATAATTCTCAAATATATAAGCAATCTAAACAAAATCAACAATTAAATTATTATTTACCTCCAGAATATGGTAATACAGTAAATGAATATAATGTTCGGTCACTATATGACTATAGTGATGAAGAAAATATGTATGATGTAAATGGTGATAAAATACATAATTTTAAAAAAACTAGTTATGATATAAAATCAAAAGAATCAGATTTTAAAATTTGTGAAGAATTATTTCAAACAAATAGAGAAGATGATATTTTTTACGATTTAATGAAAATATATGAAAATCCAAATGAAAAAAAAGCAGAATTTATACAAATTAGTTTTAAACTAGATATGTTGCCAGTTGGACTTTTACGTTTTAATCATTTAACAGAATTAATTGTTAAAAAATGTAATTTAGCTGAATTAAATACATTACCACCAAATATTGAAAAAATAGTATTTAATAATTGTGGATTAAAATATATTTCTTGTCAATCATTTCCAAATTCTCTAACAAATGTAGATTTTTGTAATAATGAAATTGAAATATTTGATAGTATTAAGAAAACAATAACACATTTATATCTTGATAATAATAGTTTACAATACATTCATGATATACCAGAAGATTCACAGTTAAAAGTGTTATCTCTAAAAAATAATCAAATTAAAAGAGTTGATTTTCTTGTTGATATTAATCTTATTGAATTATATTTAAATAATAATTCTATTGAAAATATAGAAGTTTTAAGTAATACTATTGAAATACTTGATATTTCAAAAAATAATATTTTTAGTATTACAGTATTACCAGAAAATCTAAAAACACTTATTGCATATCATTGCAAAATACATAAATTCTTTTTCGAATTACCATACTTTTTAGAAAAGTTAGATCTTTATAATAATAATCTCGAAGAATTACCAGAATTTAATAAAACATTAAAATGGCTTGATATATCATCAAATGATTTACGTAAATTGCCAAAAAATATAGCACAATTAGATTATTGTGATATAAGTTGTAATCCCAATCTTGTATTTGATCCTACAGATCCTAACTGGATTATATTTTTAGAATCAAAAAATAAAACATATATTATGGATAAACAAGATGAATATATTTTAAAATCAGATACTGTTAGTACAATTACTTCAACTTCAGAAGAAGATAGTAGTGATAGTGATGATAGTGATGAATCCGGTGTAACAGTAGATTCAAAAGATTCTACTGATATCGAAGATTTTAAAATAAAAATTAAAAATACAAATATTACAAATAATAATACTATTAATTCAGATAGTGATAAATTAGATGAAGAATTTTATCAAGGTGAAATACCATGGACTAATATGATAGATTCAATTGAAAATACACAATCAGATGATGAAATAGTAAAATCACTTATTTCTGGTTTAAAAAATAATAATACATTACAAAATTCTGTAACAAATATTATTGATAGTTTTAAACCTAAAGAAAAACGTATTGTTAAAACATTAAAGACATTTACTATGTAATAAAAAAATTGATTTTTTAAGTATTTTATTTATGCATATATTAAATATATAATAAATATAAACAAAATGAACAATACTACAGATAATAATATCTCTGATTTTAGTGATTCCGATGTTGATGAATCTCAACAAGACAACAAATCTGAAATGTCTGATTTTGACGAGGCTGATATAGAAAATACACAAAATTCTACAAATATTTTACAATCTATCGATCGTAATTTATCAATTAAATATATTAAAAATGGGCGTAATTCTCGAACATATCTAAGTGGAATTAAATCTTATATTACAGAAAATGATAAACTAGAAGATTTTGTAAAGAAATTAAAAAAACAATTGGGAGCAGGTGGTCTAATCGATAAAGAAGAAAATGTTGTATCTTTTCAAGGCGATCATACACATAAAATTTATGAATATATTATTAAAAATAATATTTGTCCAAAACATGAAATAAATCATTAAATTTATTTTTTAATTTTTATTTCTTTATAATATAAGTAATGTATGAAAAACCAAATAAAACTATAGATATTTATGGTAAAAATATTTATGCATATATTACATCATTACATGAAAATAATTTATTTAATTTTCCATCTTTATTAGTTATGGCATTTTCATTAATTAAAACTGGATCCAAAGCTGATAGAGTATGTATAGTAAGTAATGATATTAGTGATGAATATATTGATATATTAAAATTATTTTATAAAATAGTAAAAACTCCGGATATTAAAATACATGGATATTCATATATAAAATATTTAGGATTAAATATGACACAATATAAAAAAATTTTAATAATATTTCCAAATTTTGTTATATTACAAAATCCAGATTATTTATTTACATTAAGAGCGCCTGCTGCACATTTTAAATCAAAAAATCATTTATCAACAGAATTAATGTTATTAGAACCATCTATTGGTGCATTTGATACAATGTTATTCAATATGAAACACAATATGATAAAAATAGAAGAATCTGATTATATTTTTAATGTTTATAATTTATATAAATGGACAACAATAGATGATAATTATTTTTATACACATATTCAAGTAGAAAATATTAATAAAGTTAAATATATTTATTATCCAACAAATCCTGTAAATCTTTTATTTGCAGATATGCATTCAGATGATATATATTTAATTTGGTATAATAATTATAAAATTATGCTTGAAAAATATCAAAATTTAATTACTAATCCTTTATTAAAAGGAACAAATAATGTTTTAAGAACAATAATGAAAAATCAAGGATTAAGTAGACAAC
>JACCEE011119233.1_pt1 | contig 16507 bp, 16 predicted proteins | sample 7449931 | NCBI WGS metagenome assembly JACCEE01 (sample SAMN15323457, study PRJNA562643) | freshwater metagenome | isolation source: river surface water | place: USA:Blue River Watershed | collected 2017-08-19 | reverse complement strand
TCAAAAGCTGAATCGACAGCTTGATAAATTCCATCGGAGTCTCCTAAGCTGGAATCAGAAAGGCAAGTTTTAGCAACTCTTGGAGCATCATTTGAAAGTTCTTCTACTTTAGATTTAAGTTCTTTTGCTTTAACATCCCCTAAAGAATAAGCAATATCATATTCTTTTGAAAATTGGATTTTTGCGTAGTTGAGATACGATTCCTTTAAAAAAATCGCAGTTTTTTGAATAAACTCTTGGTTAATCTCATCCAACTGCTGTTTTATGTCGTTTAGATGCAATTGTTTTTGATTAATCATTTCATCATTATCTGTCATTTTTCTCTCCAAATTTGTAGCTATAAAAACTGTTAATTTTCTTTAAAAACACTTCGCCTGAAACTCATCTGGCGACTCTAACACAACATTTCATCTTGAATCCGCGCCACATAAAACCTTAGCTTATGAGTGCTACATACTTTTAAACAATTGCGCATGACTACCTAAGCGGGTCAAATAAACGGTGTTTTCATCCGTCTGGTAAATCAGCAACACATCACCGCTTAAGTGCAATTCCCTAAAATCGCTCCATTCACCTTGCAAAGCATGGTCTTTTGCTTCTGGCGGCAAAGGCTCATCATTTAACATTTTGGCAACATAGAGAAAAAGTTTAGTTGCCTGAGTGTTCGTTAAACGAACTGTCCGCATATCCTTGATAAAAGTCTTATGGCGTGAAAGCGTTTTCATTGCACTTGGCAGCTTTGTTGTAATTGTTCAAGCGTGATACTTTCCAGATTTTTTTTAGCTCGAACATCTAACATGGCAGACTGGGTTGTTTCATTGGGGATTTTTTGAGAGTTTCTCGCTTGTTTTCTTAATCTTTCTTCAAACGCTTTAATCTGCTGTTGAATAATAGCTTGAGGTAAGGTATCGGGAACGTTGACTAAAACTTGCATGATGATTTCCTATTTTATTTCTATAACTTACTTTAAAACTTAGGTTTTAGTATGATTACAGCACAAATCCCTGCTCCGTAAAACAAAACGCTTTAAAGACCTTTTCTACACCTCAAAAACACTTCGCCTGAAACGCATCTGGCGACTCTAAACGAAACGTTTCATCCTGAATCCGCGCCACATAAAACCTTAGCTTTAATCTCACCTCAAGCGGCTATTTTTGAAGTTTTAACATCACCTTCATGTAACGTTAACGCATAATCTCCTGACAACAGTCCTTGTAACTCGCGTCCTGCCATCGTGTAACGCCAACCGCTTAACAACAGACAGTCTTCAGTTCCGTACAATAACTTTTCTAATTCTTTGCGGGAGGCCAAAATAACCGGATTTAACGCATTTTCTTCCGCGCGAATTCGCACCACCGCTGTTAACACATCTAACACCGCCTCTTGTTGTGGGGTTTTTTTCGCCGACACTTCTTTCTCAATTTGCACGATTGGCGGGCGTTGTTTGGCTTGAGTGATTAAATCACATAACACCTTGCCATAACGCTGTACAGTTTTTTCATTCATTGAACGAATGGTCGCCAATTCGCTAGGCGAAGAGGGTTGCAATTTGGCTAATTCTAATAACAAATCATCACGCATCAGCCAGTTGCGTGGACGGTCTTCTTGCTGCGCAGTATGCTCTCGCCATTGGCTTAAAGCCTGAATAATAGACAATTGCCGTCCGGTCAGTTTATTTTTACCCTTAATTTTTAACCACGCTTTTTCCGGTGGCAGTTGATATAACTCAATATTATTCAATAAGTTAAAATCTTCTGTTAACCAATCAAAACGCCCTAATGCGTTCAGTTTGTCGCGCATAATTTGATAAATTTGACATAAATAAATGACATCATCGGCGGCATATTCTAATTGTTCTGCGCTTAACGGACGGATGCTCCAATCGGTGCGGGTATGCGCTTTAGTTAAATTAATATTTAAAAAACTCGACACCAGCATCGCATAGCCGGGGTTTTCTTGAATGCCTAACAAGGGCGCGGCAATTTGTGTATCAAAAATAGGCTGAGGAATTTTGCCGGTTAATTGATAAAAAATTTCTAAATCTTGTCGGCACGCATGAAAAACTTTAATGACTGCTGGATTGTACAGCACGTTAAACAACGGGCTTAAATCTGCCAACACCAACGGGTCAACACAAGCGACCCAATGCGGCGTGGCAATTTGCAACAGACAAAACTTAGGGTAATAGGTTTTTTCACGCAAAAATTCAGTATCTAATGCGACCCAAGGTTCAGTAAGGATTTGTGCACATAAAGCGATGAGTTTTTCCGGCGTGTCTATATAATTAATCGTCATAACGCATAACAGTAATGAAGTGAACAATAACAGCGTGAGGACTTAATTTTCAGTAGTCGCAGGCTGTTGTTTTTGAAGCAAAACTTTTTTTTGGCCGGCAATAATCACCAAGATTTGTGCCAGCATTTGTTGCTTAAACGGGGTTAGAATATCGGTAACGGACAGTATATTAACAGGTAGTCGTTTTCCGCGTATTTTAATTAAATCTTTCATGCGTGTTGAAACCAAACCTTGTAAGCCCTGTTCAACAAACACATCTTCGGTAATCACAAGTTCCCCCGGTTCAGCGGCTCCTGATAGGCGCGAGGCTAAATTAACCGCATCGCCGACAACGGTATATTCCATGCGTTCGTTTGAACCCATGTTGCCGGCCAGCATCATGCCACTATTAGCACCAATGCGAAATTCAACCGTTACTTCGCCCGCCGCTTCGCGTTGTTCATTGAGGGTATTGATTAATTGTAAAATCATCCAGCCACAGGCAACGCAATCAAAACCATGATGTTTGCTTTGTTGCGGTACGCCAAACACCACCATCGCGCAATCACCGATAAATTTGTCGACATGTCCACCGCAAAAACTAACCGCTTCGGTAATTTTAGAAAAATACACGTTTAATAAATAGCTGATTTGCTGAGCATCCATACGCTCAGATAAACTGGTAAAACCGACAATATCGGCAAAAAATACACTGGCCATTAAATGTTCTCCGCCTAAAGCAACTGACTCGATATGATCTAAATCTTTTAATACTTGTTGTGCCACTTGCGCAGAAACATAACGCGAAAACACGGCTTCTACGCGATCTTTTTGTAGCAATCCTTTATTCATTTCATTCATCGCCTGTATTAACTGCCCCACTTCATCTTGGCGATGATGCACGACTTGATAATTAAAATTGCCTTGGCTAATGGCTTTGCTGACATCCATTAAATCATCCAGCGGTTTTAATAAGCGGCGACTTAGATAAAAAATAATCAGCGTTGAGAGTAAAACTAAAACCGTTATTAGCACTAAACTGATTTTTAACGTTTTTAGGCGCAGAGTTTCTAATGCCGCATGGTTAAATGCTAAACATAAATAGGCAATGATGCGGTTGTTATGTACGATGGGGGTGGTCAGACGCTGCATTTTGCGGACATCGCCCATGCTATTGCTGAGCAAACGACTGAAAAAACTTTTTGTTGCTGTATATTCAATCGCTTGGCGAGGAAAAGCTGGCGCGTTTGGCAGGTCGCCATAGTGGGCGATTAAGGTTTGATCGCTGGCATAAAGCGTGACACCACTGATAGATTGTTTGTTTAACAAGGTGTTAGCGATATTTTTAATTGCCAAATGATTTGCCATAACAACCGGCATCTCTAAACTATAGGCACTTTGTTCAGCCAATTGCATAGTGAAACGGGTCGCTTGGGTTTCTAATACATCTGCTTGATAAAAATTAATAAAGCTACCTAAACTCAGTGCGCATAAACTGGTAATCACGGCAAAGGTTACCGCTAATTTAACCGCCATGGGTATGAATTGCAGTTTATATAACCACTTGATGAACATAAAGTTTTGCCTAGCAGACTGTCAGGTTATTAAAACCTGACAGATTTAATATTAAAGACAGAGAGGCTTAGGTAATCACCGTTGGTGCTGTCCGTCCGGTGCGTTGTTTCACTTGGCAAAATTGTTCTGCTAAATCAATTAGTTCTGCTAAAGCTAATTGTGCATCAACTTGGTGTTTGTTGGCATCGGGTTCAAAGCGTTCGATATAAATGCGTAATGTTGCCCCTACTGTGCCAGTGCCGGATAAGCGAAACACGATCCGCGAACCATTTTTAAAACCGATACGGATGCCTTGTTGACTACTGATGCTTCCGTCAATTGGGTCTTGATAACTAAATTCATCCGCATAACTGACCTGATATTCGCCAAAACTTTGTCCGATTAAAGTGGGTAATAAGTTGCGTAAATGCGCTAGCATAGCATTGGCAATCTCGCTGTCGACGGCTTCATAATCATGACGGCTGTAAATATCCCGACCAAATTTTTGCCAGTGTTCCTGTACAATTTCTGCAACGGATTGGCGTTTTTTAGCAATTAAATTTAACCAAAATAATACTGCCCACAAGCCGTCTTTTTCACGCACATGATTAGAGCCAGTGCCGAAACTTTCTTCACCGCACAGGGTGATTTCATCTGCGTCTAATAAATTACCAAAAAATTTCCAGCCGGTTGGCGTTTCAAAACACGGCAGGCGTAACGCTTGTGCCACGCGGTCAACCGCTTGGCTGGTGGGCATGGAACGGGCAACGCCGCTTAAGCCTTGTTTATACCCCGGAATTAGCGTGGCATTTGCCGCCAAAACTGCCAAACTGTCACTGGGGGTAACGAAAAAGTTTGCTCCCACAATCATATTGCGATCGCCGTCACCATCTGATGCTGCGCCAAACGTAGGTGCGTGGTCGCTGAACATTAAATCGGCTAATTCTTTAGCATATACTAAATTGGGGTCGGGATGACCACCGCCAAAATCTTCTAATGGTGTAGCATTGATAACTGAGCCGGGTTTGGCACCGAGCGTGTCTTCTAAAATGCGTTTTGCATAAGGGCCGGTGATGGCGTGCATGGCATCAAACACTAAGCTGATATAACCGGAACTTAAGCTGTTTTTTAATAAGGTAAAATCAAAAATAGTCGCCATTAATTGCGCATAATCAGTTACCGAATCGACAATAGTAATGTTTAAATCGTCGATAGGTTGTTCACCGAGTTGGTCTAAATCAATATCGGCGAAATCGGCAATTTGGTATTGAGTAATTTCGGTGCTACGTTTAAAAAAAGCATCTGTATACGTTTCTGGGGCAGGACCGCCGTTGCTGACATTGTATTTAATCCCGAAATCTTCTTCCGCACCGCCGGGATTGTGACTGGCAGATAAAATCAATCCTCCGTAAGCTTGATTTTTACGGATAAGATGAGAGGCAGCGGGGGTCGATAATAAGCCGCCTTGACCGATAATCAGTTGGCTAAAACCATTGGCAGCAGCAATTTTTATAATAATTTGAATGGCTTGGCGATTAAAATATCGACCATCGCCGCCTAATACCAAACTTTTGCCTTGACAATCCTCTAAACAATCAAATACCGATTGTACAAAGTTTTCTAAGTAATGGCGTTGCTGAAAAATGCGGACTTTTTTGCGTAATCCAGACGTACCGGGTTTTTGGTCATCATAAGGACGGGTATCAATGGTTTGTATTTTCATAGCGTAGGCCTTAATGCGAAGTGGAAGAAAATGCTGTAAATTACACAGCTTCAATTTTCAATTATAGAATAGTTATGTTGCCCGTTGTTGTATTCTTGCGTTTTGTAATTATTTTAACCTTAACTGTTATCTTAACCGCGTGTGTGGCGCAAACTCCCGTGCCAGTGACAACAGCGGGGGGCTTGGGTTGGCAGACAAGTCATAATTGTCCTGAGCCGTTATTAAATCCAGATTTGTATCGCAACAAAGCGATGGTGGAAATTGAACAGTCACAACTGGCGTTTTATTGTGATTTAGAAAAAGACGGTACTTTTTTATTTACCGAACAGGAGCCGTCAGTTCCTGTCAGCGTTGAGCCGACTTGGTTATTAATTGACACTGACAATTTACAAATTGAAGTTAAGCGTGGTGAACAAACCTTAGCAACGTTTAGTAATATTGCCATCGGTCAAAGTGGGGCGGGATTAAAAAGTCAACGCGGGGATAATATAACTCCAAAAGGCGAATATAAAATTGGCTGGGTCAATAGACAAAGTACATTTCACTTATTTTATGGTTTAACCTATCCTTCTATTGCGGATGCCGAAGTAGGTTTGCAAAACGGTACGCTGTCGCAGGGCGAATACGCGGCGATTGTGTCTGCGCACCAGCATAATCAGATTCCGCCGCAAAATACCCCGCTTGGTGGGCAAATTGGTTTACATGGACTTGGACAAGCAGATGAAATGATTCATCAAAATATAAATTGGACGCACGGTTGCGTTGCGATTACGAATAGTCAAATTGATCAATTAAGTCAATGGATTACCACAGGAATGCGGGTGCAAATAAAATAGCGGTAAAAAATCCGCAAAAGCAAACTAGAATACTGTATGATGTTTTTAGTCCACTTAAATTTAAGGAAACGCAAAATGAAATTATTAAATATATCTATCCTTGCTGTGACTGCAATGTTAGCCACAGGTTGTGCCAGCACTTCTGATATTGATAATTTACAAGGTCAAATCAATACTTTAAAAACCGATGTTACCAGTGCAAAAGATGCGGCCGCTTCTGCCAGTACCTCTGCGGCTGATGCAGCTTCGAGAGCTTCTGCCGCAGAAGCTGCCGCTAATCGTGCCGCAAGCACCGCCGAAGAACTCAATACTAAATTTGACCGGGTATTTAAAAAATCTATGATGAAATAACTTGTTGTTTTACAAGTATTTTTATTAAATAAAGCCCGTTAGACTTGACTATCGGGCTTTTTTATTGCTGATTGATAATAATTAGCATAGAATCAAAAAACATACGCTTTACACACAATAAAAAATGATAATTCACATAACTTTAAGGGGTATAAAATGAGTAATGTACAGCAGTTAATGATTGCGGTAGTGGGGGCATTTGTCATCGGTTTTATTATGGTGGGGGCAAATAAAAGCAAAACTACACAAGAATTAGAAGCCGAATCTATGATTAGAAATATGGCGGCTATGCAAGAAATGGCTTCGCAAAAATGCCCGAAAGCGATTCAAAATAGAACCGGTGATACAGTGTATTTTCCGTCAGCAACCGATACGGATAAAGCCACTTATATTACCCTAAAATGGGTGGGGGAAGAGGGGAATCATTTTAAAGCGGCTTCTTGCACTTTAAGTGCTTCTTTGGGGGGGATTTCTAAATTAGTGATTGATGATAAAGTGTTAATCGACAAAAAAATCTAATATCTATACGACTGGTGTCATCATAACAATGACATCAGTCGCGTTTTTTTGTTGCACAATGCGTTATCTTATATCCCTTTCAGAGTGAAATTTATTCTGTTAACGGCATCTGCGTTAACCATCCTAAAGGGGATTTATCATGAAATTAGTCATTGGAATCAGTTGTGATCGTGGCGTTAGTCTACAAACATTGGAACAAGCCATTAATGCCGCATTAAAATTAGTTAATATCGGCTATGAAGCGATTTGCTTAATCGCAACGGTTGATCAAAAAAGTGATGAAGCGGCAATTTTGGAATTAGCTAAACAACAGCAATGGCGGTTACAATTTTATCCAACTTCCTTTTTAGCCCAAACTGATGCGCCAATGTCCAATACCATTGCACCAAAATATCTTGGAGCCGCTGGTATTTCGCAAGCGGCGGCGTTGTTAGCCGCTAACACACAGCAGTTATTAATGAAAGAATATAAATATCGTGGCGATGATGGAAAAAATGCCACAATCGCTTTAGCGCAAATGGTTGATTAAGTAGGTTAATTAAATACAAGCATACATTATTCGTTTTTATTCACACTTATATCAACAGTGCAACATTCATCCGCCTTTTATTTACTGTATGCTTATTGTATTACGCTTATTTTAATTATTAGCTGTGCTTATGCCTTACAACTTTTTATTCCAGCAGATATTCCTGCACCCACGCATATAAAAGCCTTATTTATTTTAAAAGGCAGCTTATTTCCGGAAACCAAAGAACGCACAGTATTTATAAGCTTAATTATTTTATTATTGCCTATAAACTTAATAGCTATTCAATTTGTAACTTGGCTTAAAACCAAACAAATTACATTATTAGAAAATTTTACTTTACAAATCATAGTAATAGGGCTTATTCCATTGGTGCTACTATTACTTATTTATTGGGATGTGCTGTCTTTAATCACCGGTGCGATACAAGGTTATTGGCTGATGGCGTGTTTTACCACGCTATTAGCGGTTAGTGTTTTTTATTCGGCATTCATTCAACCGCAACGCCTATATCTTAATCGAACTACGCAAAGGCTAATAAATTACGCGCTAGTTATTTTATTAAATACCGTTATTTTAATTTCAGTGTTATCGTTTCGGATTCAATCTGTACAATTAGTTGATGAAAAAGCAAAATGGGTAGAAAGTTTTGAAGCGGTATTTTATTCGCTATCACAAACTGTAGCCGGAAAAACTTTATTAGCCGATTTACCCGCGCAATATGGATTATATGCTGAAATTTTAAGTCCTCTTTTTCGCGTTATTGGATTGTCTGTAATTAGTTTTACCGCAATAATGAGTGCATTACAAATTTTTAGTTTGTATGCTTTATTATGGATTTGTGGGCATTTTATTAAGCAGAATATAATTAAACTGTTTTGCGTAATGAGCTTATGCTTAGTAACCGGAAATACATGGATGGTGCGCTTAAATGACGATATGGTAGATGAATACTATCAATATTGGCCCTTGCGTTTTTTGTTTCCGGCCGTATCGCTGTGTGTGTTTTATAAATTATTAACACGCAGTACATCTTATAGCCGTCTTGTTGTGATGGCAGGGTTTTCAGGCTTAGCGATTACTTGGAATATAGATTCTGGCATTCCAGTATTCGGTGCGTTGCTGGCGTATTTAATAATGGAAATTGTATTTCCAATTCGCCACTCGCGTTTAGTCGCATGTAAAAAAACGCTATGTGTCATCACCACGGCGGCGATTTGGCTTGTTGGTTTTGGTATTTATTTACAAGCAAAAGCTAATCACCTGATTAGTTGGCAAGATGTCATAAAATATCAACAGATATTTTATCATTCCGGTTTTGCTATGCTACCTTTACCGACGCCGTCATTATTAACATTGTTAGCTTTAGACCCATGGTTAGCGGTAATCGCGGTATATATCTTTGCCATTAGCGGGGCTTTATTTCAGCGGGTTCAGCAAAAACCCTCCCGCACTTGGGACATGTTATTTTTTATGGCTGTTTTGGGGCTGGGATTGTTTGTTTATTATCAAGGACGGTCACATATTTTCGTATTAACAGCAGTCGTCTGGCCCGCTATATTTATTGCATTTATCTTAACCGACCGTAGTTTACGCGCGATAAAAGCCCGATTATTACCACCGTTGTTTGCTGCAACTGTTTTACCAGTGTTGCTATTGGGGGTGATATTAACCGCTGTGTTGATGACAAGGTTACCGATTTTTCTATCACACGCGCGTAATAATCAGCAACGAATAACGCAACCTGTTACAACGCCAGTGACGCAGAATATTGCTTTTATTAGCGATTATGCACATAACAATCAGGTTGTTATTATTTCTAAACATCAAGCAGTTTATTTTGCCGAAACCGGACTTAGCTCAGCTATTAACGGACCTGGTATCGCAGAAACTATTTTGCTTGTTGACCGCGAACAGTTTTTTAAGCAATTATTCAATCTTCACCGTGCGTATTTATTTGTGCAGCCTGAGTTATTGCCACCTGCGGTGTACAGAAAATTATTACAGCATTATCCAATGAAGGCGCAATCTAACGCAGGGATGGTTTTTTTAGCCAGCGTAGATTAAGCAAAAAAAACTTTCCTACGCTTTAAAAAGCGCAGGAAAGATGTAAGCACTTAACTATAAGCGATGTATTTAGTGTTTTTTGGATTTAGAGGATTTGTGAGCAGATTTTTTGCTTGATGCTGCATGTTTAGCAGGAGCTTTGTCGTGGTGTTTATGCTCATGATGTTCGACTTTTTCGCTACGACGCGGTTTGCGGCTTTCATAATGCTTATGTTCTTGGTGATGCCAAGAGCGCGTATGTCCATGTCGGCTAGAAGAATGTCTATACGATGATCTGGCGGATGAACGCCGGCTTTTATAGCCGCCACGACTGGGTAAATCATCACTCATATTCGTATCTGCGGGAATCTCTTGCGCAGGTGTTTCCGCAGTGGTCGATTTATTGTTCGCGGCTGGCGCAGTTTCGGCGGGGGTACGAACCACAGGCTCGTTTGTCGCGCAACCTGTAAACAGCAGAGTACAGCCAATAATCAAAAGAGTTTTTTTCATAATTTAGTACCTAAATAATAAGACAATAAAATTTACGTTTTTAGATTGCGTTTTTAATCAAACGTTGTGAGGAAAGAAAGTTTACAAATTGATATACGTTATTTAACGATTCATCCATCGGATGTTTTGTAAGACTTTGATAGTGTTATTTTACATCAATTAAATTTTAAAAAGGGATAAAAGTTCAGTCTCTTAAGTAAATGATAAATTTAATAAATCGTTATCTAATTTGCCAGCACGAAAACTGCGCCCTGATTCAACCGCCGTCACAATCACGCTGGCAGGGCTAAATAACATGGCATCTATTTTGAAAAAATCATATTGATAGTCTTTAAAAATTTTTGCAAACGGTTTGCCATAATCTTTTGAGGTCGAGCTGGGTAATGCGTTGGCTAGTTTTTCAGCGTCTTCATCGCTGCCTTTGACGAACAAATGAACTTGTCCGGCAAATAAAATTGCATCGTTGGTGCGTCCCATCGCTTGTACAAAATCAGGATGCGGAGGACAAATCGGCGCACTACCGCTACCGTCTATAATGTTTTCCAGTGGAAAGTGTAGCGCGTGGGCTTTGTGCATAGCCACTTCTAAAACCCTCCCAACAACTTGTACGCCACCTGCTAGGCTACTGGTGGGGGTGATAATGATGGTTAAATTTTCGGCGGATACGCCACAAGCGGTGGCAACTTTTTCTACGATTTCGATGGGCGGTAATTTGTCATTTTCAATTACTAACACTGTGCTGTCATATTTATCGTGGTATGCAAGTTCTTTATAGAGTTCTTCGACAGGCACAATTGCGTCATTTTTAACTTTGGTCGCCATAGCCCGCGCAGGACCTGACCCGAGTGCATAGTATTTTCCATGGGATAAACTCCAGCCTGCGTATTGGCTGCCTAAACAGGCTAACAATGGATTACTACTATACACAGTGATGGTTAATGGCCAATTTTCGCTATAGGTACTGTGTGAAAGAGTGGCTGTTCCTAATCCGCCTAAGCAAATTTCAGTAATAATACGCCCTGCTTCTAAGCCGCCCGGAACTGTAATTCCTGCATCAATAACGGTACAACCATTGTCTAGTTTTTGCACTTTCACGCGCAATTTGTCGGCATTTTCAATTAATTCCCGTACTAACGGTTGCGTGAGTTTATTAATACTTGCTGTGTATTCCATAATCTTATAATGTTGTAACTGTTGAAAAATAAAGTTCTCTGTAAAACGTAACTGTTTAAGCAGTTTCCGCAAGTCTTTACCGCGTCTAATCATACTGCAAATTGGTTGCCCTGTGCGAATAATCGCGCCACAACCGGGAATGTCCATACACTCGCTAGACCATTTTAGCGTCTTTTGCAACTGTAAGTTGTGTGTAGCATACATAATTTGATACGCGGCTTGTGTTTGCACGGAGCTATATTGTTGCCACTGTCCCCAGCACGCTTGAACGTGCAGCCTTAGTAAATTTGCTGCATATAGTTGTAAACTTGCAGGCGGGCGCGGATTAATTTCTAACGCATAGCAAGTATCACCGCTATAAATAAAATCCAGACTATTTAGTCCGCATAATGGATACACGCTGATGAGTTTTTTTAACCACGTTTCAATTTGTCGGCGTTGATGAAGACTCACTGAAGTGACGGTTAAAATACCTTTAAAAATAAATGGTTGTTTATTAATTGTTGTTGTCCATTGCCGATTAAAACCAATAATTTGCGTTTGTTTTGAGTTTGCAACGAATAGTACCGACATTGGTACGCCTTTTATATAACGTTGATAATATTGATTTTTTTCTAAAATATGTTGTCCGGTAAAAAATGTGACCCCCAGTCCGCCTTGTCCTGATTGCGGTTTTATTAACCAACCTGCGGTCTCGGCGGGGGGATGAAAACTCACCTCTGGATAGGGAATGCGCTGTTGCGTAAGGATATTAAAAAAGGTTTGTTTATCTTGCAGTGCCAAATAAGTTTTTGGGCTATTGCCCAGTATTTTAAACTGTTGCGCTAAACAAAACAGGCTGTGGTGGTGTGTTTCAAAACCGCTGCCATAAATACAAAAGCGCACTTGATAATGGTTTTTAAAAAATGCACACGCTGCTTGTAAATCAGACCATGCCAATGAAGTAACTTGTTGAAAAGCCTCCGCTAGTTGTTGCGTATCTTGATCAGCGTAACAATCAATTACCAAGGGCGTAAACTGACAATCACGCGCCGCCTGTGCCAGCATTCGCGCTGACGTGGCAATAATCAATAAGCGCATTAGCTTAAAAACATCGCATCACCGTAACTGAAAAATCGGTATTGTTGTGTAATTGCATGTTGATATGCTTGCATTACCGTCTCATAACCTGCAAATGCCGAGACTAGCATTAATAATGTGGATTCAGGTAAGTGAAAATTAGTCAGCATTGCATCAACTACTTTAAACGCATAACCGGGGGTAATAAATAAATCTGTTTCGCCAACCATAGCCTGTAACGCGCCTTGTTGAGCGGCGGATTCTAAAGCGCGTACTGCTGTTGTGCCAATGGCAATAACCCGTCCACCACGCTGTTTTGCGTCATTAACTGCTGTAACAACTTGGCTAGACACAGCGAAATATTCTTTGTGCATTATGTGCTCGGCTAAGTTTTCCACGCGCACGGGTTGGAAGGTACCGCTGCCAACATGTAAAGTTACAAATGCAGTGGCAATACCTTGTTGTTGTAAAGCTGTCATGGTTGCTACATCAAAATGTAATCCGGCTGTGGGGGCAGCCACCGCCCCTTGTTGCTGCGCAAAAACCGTTTGATAACGGCTTATATCCATCGCATTGTCATCACGTTGAATATAAGGTGGTAACGGAATATGGCCGATGCGTTCTAAAATAGTTAATAACGGTGTATCTGATTGAAAAAAAAGCTTAAATAAATCCTGTTCCCGTCCTAAAACGCAACAGCGAAACCCCGATTCTAATACAATCACGGTGTCGTTTTTGGGGGATTTACTGGCTTTAACATGCGCAATGGCGTGATGGTCGTCTAACACCCGTTCAATTAAAATTTCTACCTTACCGCCAGAAATTAATTTGTGACCGAATAGGCGTGCGGGAATAACCTTTGTATTATTAAAAATTAATAAATCCTTCGGTTTAAGCCAATTAATAAAATCACTAAATTGTAAATCATGCAGATCACCTGATTGCCTATCAACGTGCAATAACCGACTGGCGCAGCGCGTAATTAACGGCTGTTGTGCAATTAAATGTGCGGGTAAGTCATAATTAAAATCACTTTTTTTCATTACTAAACAATTTTTTTGACAGTCACTAAAAAAAAACTAGCATTATGACACGAGCTTACCTATAATGCGCAGTGTTCGTGCCGGGGTGGTGAAACTGGTAGACGCGCTGGATTCAAAATCCAGTTCCTTTGCGGGAGTGCCGGTTCGATTCCGGCCCTCGGTACCACGAAATTCTAAGGCTTAGTAGTTTCACTGCTAAGCCTTTTTTATTGCCTAGAAAAATACATCTTGGAATAAAACATGACAAAAACAACATGGCGACCGTGTTTGCTGTTGCAAGTGTCGGCTATTTTACACCTTGTGATTGGTATGTTGTTACTGTGGTTTCCTCAGCATTGGCTGTGGGCGGTTGCCATCATTATCCCCGACCATTTAACCATTATCTGCGCTGGCTTATTACCACGTTGTCAACTATTAGGCTCAAATTGGTCACAACTTCCGCACCGCGCCTATGTAGAGCGCAAAATTGCGATCACTATTGATGATGGTCCGGACCCGATTGTGACGCCACAAGTGTTGACCATTTTAGAACGTTATCAAGCAACGGTTAGCTTTTTTTGCATCGCGCAACAAGCAGAAAAATACCCCGAATTATGTCAGCAAATTATCCGTGCTGGGCATAGCATAGAAAATCATAGTTATCATCATTGGCATTTTTTTTCCCTGCTGCTTCGTCCAGCACGCATTCGCGCTGAAATACACTTGGCACAAGCAACATTAACTGCTATCACAGGTGTCGAACCGGTTTATTTTCGCCCACCGGCAGGGCTGCGCAATTTCTTACTCGACCCCATTTTAGCTGAGTTTTCATTACAGCTTGTCAGTTGGACAAAACGCGGTTTTGATACCCGGCAAACTAATCCGCATAAAATATTGAAAAAGCTACTAAAAAATTTACGCGCCGGTGATATTTTATTATTACACGATGGACATGCCGCACAAACCGTATCAGGTAATGCAGTAATTTTAGAGGTATTACCGTCCGTGCTTGAAGCGATTGCACACGCTAATCTGCAAACCACTTGTTTGCGGACTTTGAAAGCGGCTTAAGATTTATAAATATTCAAAAATTTTAATCACTTCTTTTACGCCTTGCTGTGCTCTGGCGGCTTCAGCGGCAATATTGCCTTCTTTTTCATAGACTAATCCCATCAAAAATACCCGACCATTTTCCGTGACCACTTTAATCCGTGTTGTATCAAGACCGGGTAATTTCGGATTAGAAGCCATCGCCATCTTGACTTTAGTGGTAATTAAACTGTCGTAAGTACGACTGGATAATGACGTGACCGGTGTTAATAACATATAATTTAACACCGCTTTTACATCATCAACCCGTTGTAAAGTCGTATTAATCTGTGGTATTAAGGTTTGAATCGGTACTTCGCCTGTTATCAACAAGCGGCCATTAAATGCGGTGACATTAAAATGCACATGTTGACGAATCGCCTCATCCACATTTAAAGCAAGGGTTGCTTCGGTTTCAATTTTTTCATCAGTAATCAACGTTCCGGTATCACGGCGGTCGTGAAACAGTGACAGCCCGGTCACCTCTGCATGAGTGACACCTATGATCGTTCCCACGCCGCCCAACGTCAAGCCTTGCGTACTACAGCCATTAAGGCACAGTGTTAATAACATAAGCATGGTTTGATTTCGCATGCTAACCTCCAAAAAGTTGATGATCAATCAGATCACATAAACAATGGGTAATTAATAAATGTACTTCCTGAACACGCGCGGTGGATTGAGAAGGAACGCGAATTTCAATATCAAATTCACTCAGTAACGGAGCTAACATTCCACCATCCTTACCGGTTAAGGCAATTACATGCATATTTTTATCATGTGCGGTTTTAACTGCCTTAATCAGATTAGCCGAATTGCCGCTACTGGTATAGACCACTAATAAATCGCCTGCCTGTCCTAAAGCGCGAATCTGTTTGGCGAACACTTCATCAAAATGATAGTCATTGGCAATCGAAGTAATCGTTAAACTATCGGTTGTTAATGCAATGACAGGTAAAGCCGGACGTTCGCGTTCAAAGCGGTTGAGCATTTCGGAAGAAAAATGCTGTGCGTCACCAGCCGAACCACCGTTACCACAGGTTAAGAGCTTCTTGTCGTTAACTAGCGTTTCTACAATTTTTTGTGAAGCATAGTCGATGTGTCCACATAGGGTAGCGAGCGCGGCTTGTTTGGCTTGAATGCTATCGCTAAACAGCGTAATAATGCGGTCTTGTAAGCTCATAAATTTTTAAGATTAAAAAAACGGTCAGTAGCAAGTGTGATTTACTCGCTTAAGAATAGCAAACTAGTGAAAAATAACCGAAGTTTTTTCCAAGTAGCAAATATGCTAGGGGATTGGTTTGTTGTGTATGGTCGGCGTGTTTGGATATAGAAAAGTTTATGCCGGCAGTTTAGGCGCGAGTCTTTGAGGAAAACGCAAGCTGAATTTGTAGATTCACGGGTGTTATCAGCGTTTAAGAAAGCTTGTTGGAATAGCAGCTTAAGGTATTAATAGCAAAAAAACTGAAGTGCAAATTTGTTACACTTCAGTTGATGAGACTCATCTAGGTGGGGAGCAAATTAATACTTAAAACGAAACAATCATGTCCGCGGTAAACAACACTTGATCGCGCCGGTCGCCACTGTCGAAAGCTTTGATGTCGGCATAGTCATAACGAAAATTAGAGCGTAATGCTAACCATTTCAAAGGTTTATAATTGACACCTGCGGTGATTGCATAGTAGTTGCTGGCTGCAAACGGATAAGCCGCTCCGGCTGGGCAGCCATAAGAAGAAACTGCGCCATTGCTATCGGAATTTGTTGATGCACCACAACGACCCGGTCCTGCAATCCGAAAACCGTTGGCATCTCTAAACCATTC
>JACCEE011808257.1_pt1 | contig 16508 bp, 11 predicted proteins | sample 7449931 | NCBI WGS metagenome assembly JACCEE01 (sample SAMN15323457, study PRJNA562643) | freshwater metagenome | isolation source: river surface water | place: USA:Blue River Watershed | collected 2017-08-19 | reverse complement strand
TTGATAATCGCGTCGTACAAGGCTTCCTTCGGTAGCTTCGCGCCGATTGCACCCAACCCCGGCCCGAAATCGACGCCTTTCGCGCCAACCTTGTGGCAGGTCACGCAAGAGGATGCCGCACGCTCAAACACTTCTTTTCCGTGAGCCGCATCCCCTTTCACCTTCACCAACTCACTGACCGGCGGCAACGGCTTGCCTCCCAGTGCCCCCGCCTGAGGGAACTGCTTGGCAATCTCCTCCTTCAGCGAAGCGTATTGCACCATCGCCAGTGCCGATGCTGCCACTCCACGCAGTTCCGAGGGAAACGCACCGCCCTTTGCCGTGTTCACCAACGCCTCGGCACCAGCCTGCGTCCGAGCCAACGCACGAATCGCCGCAGAACGCCTCTCAGGCGTGCCCTCCGCCTTAACCTCACCCGTAAGCAGATCCACCGCCTTCGCTAACCCGCTGTCTCCCAGCATTCCAAAAATGCCTTCAACCGTTTCGCCCTTCGCCCCTTTAATTGCCGACTGAATCTGAGAAAAGCCTCCCGCATCCTTCACCAGCATCCGAATCGCATCCATGGCTTCCGGTGCCGGCCTCAACTGCAACGCAGCCTCAAGTAACTCAGCTGCCCGATTTCCAACTCCGACCGCACCAACCATATCGACATACGCAGCCCGCCCCTTCGTCCGCGCCAGCGCCCCCTCCAACGCCGACACCACAGCAGGAGCATCTTTCGCCGACGTGCGAACCAGTCGCTGCAGCGCCTCGACCACCACCGCCACATCCGTGGAGTCTTTTGCCAAGGTTAGCAACGCATCCGTGCGCTCCGGCGAATCCGGAACGAAATCAAACGAGCGCAAATACCGCTGCTCCTGAGGACTTCGCAAAATGAGCTTTGCGAGTAATGGCGCAACCTTCGGCGTCCGTAACCGCCACACAATGTCGTGCCCCGCCGCAGTATCCCACTGCCCTTTCACCTCGGTAAACCAAGCGTCAAAGCAGGAGTCATCAATCCCGCGCGCACCAATCCCAAGCGCCTCCAAATACCACCGGTCACTCCCATCGTGCTGGACAGCCAGTTTCGCCCACATGGGCTCCACCTTCTTCGCATGATGCAAGGAAACCGCCAACTGCCTCCGCACCGCCGGATCCGCATGCCCAACCAAACGGCCAACCAATCCCGGCATATTTTCAAGGACTGACGTATCCAACTCGCCGGACGTTGCGAGCATGGTCGCAAGCCGAATCCCCGCAATCACCACGTCCGAATCCTTGTCCTGTAGCGCTGCCGCGAGTGCCATATTCGCCTGTTTCGGCACCCGCGCCAAAAGCGCTAGCGCGCGCGCCCTCATCCGCGGAGCATTCGACTCAAACATCCCCTTCAACGCAGGCACCGCCTTTTCCCCCATGGCCACAAGCGCGCGATAGGCAATGTGCTGCGTCGCTTTATTTGGCGAACGCAATGCCGCCACTGCTCCCTCGGGAGTGGATACATCTACCTTGGGCACACTGAGTTTTGCCCCCTTGGACGCCACACGATAAATCCGACCACGCAACGTATTTACGTCATTATCAGCCATCGCATGCCCACCAACCCCAGCGTCGTACCAATCCGCCACGAACAGTGAACCGTCCGGATAAATCGCCACATCCGACGGCCGATACCAACTGTCAGAGGACGTTAGAATCTCGACCATTTCCGCACTAAAACCCGCCCCTTGCTTCCGCACCGGATAGGCTCGGACAACCCGCGGACCAGCATCGCAATGAATAATCTGATTCTCAAACCTCTGCCCGAGCGCTGATCCCTCGTTAACCAACAGTCCCGTCGGTGATCCCGCCCCTGTCTGCAGCAGGTTCGGAATCGTCCCCGGATCGTTCTGGTGCCAATGCCGCAAAGGAATGTCTTTCTCGATATTGGGCCGCTTCGTTTGCCAAGCCGCTCCCGTCAGCTCATCGGAGTAACCGAAACTCCCATGCTCCATCACATAGTTAATCCGGACCCCCTTGTTCCCATCATCGTCGTTATCGCTCTGCCACAGATTCCCAAACGAGTCGGGCGCCGCCTCGTAGTTGTTCCGAAAATTGTTCCCGAGCGTCTCGAAGTTCGTCAACTGACCATCCCGGTAGTCCGCACGAAACACCATCCCCTGCTGATACGGTTTCCGCGTCGCCTCAATCACGTTCCCCGTCAGATCAGTGATCGGTTCGCTATTCTCTTTCACATCGTCCAGCGAGATAGCGCCGTGCAATGGAACATTGAGCAACTTGCCCGTTGGACGCCGGTAATGCGAACCCGTGTTCCCAAAGTTGAAGTACAGCCTCCCGTCCGTTCCATGCACAAACGAGTGAAACGAGTGATCATGCTGACGCCCCGCCGTCCCCGTTAGGAGGAGCCGGCGTTGGTCCGCTTTTCCATCCCCATCCGTGTCGCGCAAAACAAAGACATTCGGCGCCACCGAAACAATCACCTCATCTCCAAACACCGCAATTCCCAGCGCCGAATCAATGCTGGGATCCTGATAAAAAACCGTCGCCTTATCCGCCCGCCCGTCTCCATCCGTATCCTCCAACGTCATCACGCGATCCCCTTCCGGACGAATCGGAGGATTCGCCCACTTTCGATAGTTCGCAGCCTCCGTAATCCACACTCGCCCACGCGCATCGACATCCATTGCCGTGGGATTTTGGACCATCGGCTCCGCCGCGAACAAAGACACCTCCAAACCCTCGGCAACCGTCATTTTGGAAAGCGATTGCAACGCTGCTTCGACCCCGTAGTTCTCCGGTGCCTTCGACCTGTCCTGCGCCACACACAACGATGCTAGAGCCATCACGCCTAACCCAGCTTTCAACACATTCATTCTGTCCATGGATTCAAAAAAAAGGAGCGGCTCCTTCGAGGGCCGCTCCAGGTTTCAATTCATTGTTAACGGCCTACCTTGGACTCATTTCTTAGGCTGCCCCTTGGGATCGAGGTTAGCCTGCATGTCCGCTTCCGTGACACTCGAAACCACACCCGCAGCAGGCACTTCCGCGCGCGCCGTCCAAACAATCGCGTTACAAACCAGTTTACGCTGGTCGTCATTTGCCCAACCCGCATGGAAATGTCCGCCGGTGAAACCGAAACCGCGCCCGCCATCTTCGCGCTCAACCACCCACGCAACATGCTGTGGCTGTTTCAGTTCAAGCACCGCTCGCGCCTGGTCAGGATTCCCTGCATGCGGCCCCTCCCCCCGCTTGGTCGTGGACTCCGGCGGCAGGTCACTCAAAACGGGAGTCACCCCCTTCATGCCATCGCGGAAACGCATGTGGTAATACCATTCATCATTGGTGCTGAATGGCTTCACCCCATTCGAAACCGCATGCTTGGGTAGAGATTTGAAATCAGCCGTCCAATGCGGATTCACCGACCAGTACTGCTCAAAATATCCGCCCAGCCATTGCTTGAATTCCTCCGCGCCACGGCCCTTTGACCCCCGCACCGCAGGAACCTCCTGCTTAACCGGTTTGCCGTCCGGCCCAGTCTGAGCCTCAGGCCACCCGACCTTCTCGTAAGCCGGTTCAACCGCGTAATGTAAACACACAAATCCGCAACCACGCTTCATCTGGGCCCCCAACTGAGCCAACCGCTCGCCCTGAACCGCCGGATGTCCCCCACCGCCATCCGAATAAATCAAAATCGTGTCCGCCTTGCCCAACTCCTCTTCCGACGGCCATTCCCCGCTCAGCTTGAAGCTCACCTCCACGAGGTCAGCCGCCCCCTGCTGCAAGCTCTTCGTCAATAACTGCACGCCCGCATTGTGCTCGTGCTGACCCGGCCCGTGCGAAGGCCGCCCCGCAATCATCAACACTTTCTTCTTCGCCGCCGCAGCTCGCGCGTCAGGACCTGAAAATAACACCGACACACCCGCGGCAAGCACCGCGCCGGCAAACATCACTTTTTTCATTTTTGAATCACTGGGGTTGAACGAAAAGGGCCGCCCGTCTCACAAAACGGACGGCCCGAACTAAGAGCAGACGGCGTTCCGCACCCTGATCACAACAGGGTTCCGAAACACCCAGACAATGCTACTTCAGGGGATTCAGCACGATGTCTTTGTACTGCACTGCCATCGGCGGTCCGCCATGAATCTGCAGCGCGAGAATCCCCTTCTTCGCCGCTTTCGCCTCGTGCTCATCAACCAAATCGATAGTCTGCTTTCCATTGATGAACTGCTGGATGTGGTTCCCCTTCGCAATGATGAGGTAGTCGTTCCACTCACCCGTCGGCTTAATCGCCGCCTTGATTTCAGCATCTTCACCCACCGACCCCACCACCTCAATCTTCGCCTTGTTTGCGTCAGCAGCGTCCGCCTTGATCACCGACTTGGAACCCCGCTTCGCCAAAATACCACGCCCGCGCTCCTCGTAGTTGATTCCCGTGTAACCATTTCCTGCGTCGCAGTCGGCTTGGTACCCAGAGACGATTGGCCCATCCACGCCGTCCTCCACGTGTTTGCTGCGGAACTGGATTCCCGAGTTCCCCGCATTTGAAATAAACCGGTACTTCAGTCGCAGCTCAAAATCCCCGACTTCGCCGCCCGTCCACACCAAAAAGCTATTGTGCTTAAGCAAACCACGCTTCGGATTTTCGGGGTCCGGTTGTGTCTCTCCCTGAATGGCACCATCTTTGACCGACCAGAGGCGGTCGAGTCCTTTCCATCCGCTGAGATCTTTGCCGTTGAACAGGTTCTGCTCTTGGGCGGAAGCGGAAACCGCCATCCCCAAAGAGAGCGCCATCAAGAATGCTTTCATCGTTGTTTTCATTGTTCTGGGTGTTTTTCTTGGACGTTTTTAAGGCCTCACCGGCCTGAAGGTTCCACCATGTGACGAACCATCGCGATTCATCACCGGAAACTCGCCCGATTCTTAGCCACCCCTCCCGATGCGCAAGCGTTAGCGCAAAGTTTCCGAGCCTCAGGACATCACATCCGCTTCGCCTTGCGCCTGAGCAAATCGTCGGACGCTTCCCCAGAACCGATCACGCCGACCAGAGCGCGGCTCAATCTCACGGCACAGAAACGAGAGAGCGCCCCCGCCAAATGAAGCAATCCAACTCTTGTACCGCCCGCCTCACGGCTCACAGGTTGCTTGAAGGCACTCACAACCCCGCCCTCAAAAATGTCCCCTCGCCAAATCTTGTCCGTCGCCGCCGTCCTGACCCTGCTCATTCCGTCAACACTCCAAGCGACGTCAGTTCCCTCCGTCCCACCCTCAGCAACGGCACTTTTTGACGGCAAATCCACCGCAGGATGGGACATCCTGCCCGGCTCGGTCTGGACCATGAAAGATGGCGTCCTCACGGGCGGCAACGGACTGCAAAAGATTCCCTACAACGACTTCATCTGCACCACCTCCAGCCACTCCAACTTCATTCTTCAGCTCAAAATCAAACTCACCGGAGACCCAGCAACCGGGCTGATTAACTCCGGCGTCCAAATCCGTTCAAAACGGGTCCCCAGCAGCCACGAAGTGTCAGGTTATCAATGCGATTTCGGCGAACCAAACTGGTACGGTGCCATCTATGACGAAAGCCGACGGAATCGCGTCGTTGCAAAGTCCGACATCGAAAAACTGCGTCCCGTCCTCAAACCCAATGACTGGAACGATTATGTCATCAAAGCGGACGGACCACGCATTCAAACATGGATCAATGGAGTGCAGGCCTCCGACTACACAGAACCCGAAAAAGACATCGCTTCCGATGGCGTCATCGGCGTTCAAGTTCACAGCGGTGGAAACGCGATCGTCCAAATCAAGGACATCGTCATCGCCGACCTCCCCTCGACGCCGAACGCCCCGACATGGGAATCCCTCGGGGGCATTGAAGGCCAGCGCGCGAAACTGAATCTCCCTGCGCACACGCCCCGCAAACCAGCCGCGTCAGGCGCGCCCACACTAAAGCCGAACACAATCTCCATCCCACCCAAGAACCCCGCAGGAAAAGTCCTCAACCTCGGATTTGAAACAGGAACACTCGACGACTGGATCGCTGAGGGTGACGCATGGAAAGGCCAACCCGTCAAAGGTGATTCCGTCCAGAAACGAAAGCCTTCGGAACGGAGCAACCATGCCGGCGACTACTGGATTGGCGGCTACGAAATCAATGGCGACGCACCCACCGGCACGCTCACCTCCGTCCCGTTCGAAGTGACGCAACCTTGGGCAAGTTTCCTTGTGGGAGGAGGAAGCGACTCCTCAAAAACGCGCGTTGAAATCATTGAACACAGCACTGGCAAGCTCATCCGAAGCGCTGTCGGCTTAACTCGCGAAGACATGCGCCGGGAGGTCCTCGACCTCCGTCCACACGCAGGAAAACAAATCCACATCCGCATTGTTGACGCGTTTTCCGGAGGCTGGGGTCACGTGAACTTTGACGACTTTGTCTTCCACGATCGCGAGCCCGAACTGACCCTAGGACAGCCTTCCGTGAACGCAATGCCGACGGCGCAAGGCGCGGCTGCAAATGCAGATCGAGCTGCACGTCAGAAGGAAAGCCCTGTTCTCAAGCATCTTGCGCCCAACCCCGCCAAACCTTCCTCCATCAAAAACGAGGACGCGCAAACAGTAGTAGCCAGCATGATGCTCACACCAGGCTTCCAAGCTGAACTGATTGCAGCCGAACCTGAGGTGAAACAACCCATCGCCTTCGCAATGGATGAACGTGGCCGCCTGTGGATTGCTGAGGCTTACAGCTACCCCAACAAACGAAAGGACGGACAAAACGAGGACCGCATCCTCATTCTCGAGGACACCAACGGTGACGGAACGTTCGACAAACGCTCCGTGTTCATGGACGGACTCAATCTCGTCAGCGGCATCGAGGTCGGCTTCGGTGGCGTTTGGGTTGGCGCGGCCCCCGAGCTTTTGTTTATCCCGAAAGACGCCAATGACCAACCGGGTAAACCCCAGGTTCTTCTCGATGGCTGGGGCTACCAAGATACCCACGAAACCTTGAACAGTTTCTCGTGGGGCCCGGATGGTTGGCTCTACGGAAACCAGGGCGTGTTCACCCGCTCGCAAGTGGGCAAGCCTGGCGCTCCCGACGACCAGCGAATCGACTTCCGATCAGGGGTCTGGCGCTACCATCCCGTGCGGCATGAGTTCGAGATTTTCGCGCACGGCGGGAGCAATCAGTGGGGGCTCGACTTCAACAGCAGCGGCCATCTTTTCATGACCCACTGCCGCAGCTTCTGGGGCGGCGGCGGAACAACCTACGTCATCCGAAACGGTCACTTTTGGAACCAAGCAAACAACAACTACGCTCCCTTCCTCTCCAATGCAGGTCCCGACTTCGCACCGCACCTCAAAAACTTCCTCCCCGCCGCTGCCCAATACGACAGCGGAGCAGGTGGCGCGGGAAAACCCGGAAGCGATGCCATTTACGGCGGACACAGCCATGTCGGCACGCTGATTTATCTCGGCGACAACTGGCCAGATACGTACCGAAACCATCTCTTCACGAACAACCTGTTCGGGCACCAGATGAATCATCAGGTCAACGAGCGGCGTGGATCCGCCTATGAGACGCTTCACGCCGGACACGATCTGATGATGGCACCAAACCCGCGCTACATGGCCGTCGATTTGCAAACAGGCCCTGACGGCGCGGTGTACCTGATTGACTGGTGCGACCTCCAGCATTGCCACACGCCGTCGGACGAAAAATGGGACCGCACAAACGGACGCGTCTACCGCGTTTCGTGGGCGCAAACCTACAAGCCAACGAACGTCAATCTTGCGGCAAATTCAGATGTCGAGCTTGCTAAACTGCATACCCACAAAAACGACTGGTTCTCCCGTCACGCAAGGAACCTTCTTCAACACCGCAGCAGCAAAAAACCGATAGCTCCCGAAGCAGTCGCTTTCCTCCAATCACTCTCGTCCAGCGGCGACCGTGACCAAGCGCTTCGCGCCATTTGGACGCTACACGCCACGCAAAATCTCGACGCAACGCGTCTCGCAAAACTCGCAGCACATTCGGACGAAACAATCCGTGCGTGGGCTATCCAACTGGCCACGGAACATACCGGAACCACCAACCTTCCACTCACGACGCTCACCCGCCTTGCTAAAGAGGACTCCTCGCCACTGGTGCGGCTCGCGCTTGCGTCCGCTATGCCGCAACTCGATTCAGAAACTGCTTGGGAAATCGGAGCCACGTTGGCAGCACATGGCGAAGATGCGGCGGACCGGTTTTTGCCGAAGATGATTTGGTGCGGAATCGGTCGCCTCGCGCCCGCGAATCTTGCCAGAGCATTGACGCTTGCGAACACAACGCCGCTCGTTTCGCTCGCAGACTCCATCCGATGGTTTGCCTCACGCAGCCCGCAAGGACGCGAACTCCTGCTCGAATCGCTGAAAAAACAGGACTCGGCGACGGTTTCAAAGGCGCTCCGGATCATGGCATTCGCTTTAAAAGACGACGCCGCTTGCCCCCCACCCAAAGGCTGGATTGAGGCGCGCGACCGCATCACTTCAATCCCGGACACCGCACTCACGGATGTGGCAGACAGCCTTTCCGCGCTGTTCGGAGACCAAGCCGTGCTCACGAAACTGCGGACAATTCTTGCCGATAAATCCCAAGCGCCCGAACGGCGTCAGTTCGCCTTCGATCAACTCAGACGCGCGAATGATCCCGCGTCGCTTCCGGTCTTCGCAGGCTTGCTCGATAATGAACTTCTGCGGAGCGCGGTCATTCCGATGCTCGCACGGTCCAATGATCCGAATGTCGCCGAATCGCTCATCGCAACCTTTGCCTCACTCAAACCGGAAGACCAAAGCGCTGCCCTGAACACACTGACAAGTCGACCTGAGCTCGCAACGCCCCTTCTGAACGCAATGAAATCAGGGCGATTCAGTCGAAACCACGTTTCCTCCCTCCACGTCAGGCAGATGCGCAACCTAAAAACCGATGCGATTAACCGTCTCCTCGACGAAGCGTGGGGAAAAGTGAACGAGTCATCTGCTGCGGCAAAAGACACCATCGCCCGCCTCAAAAAAGGATTCTCGGCCGCACCACTCTGGGCCTACGACGCGAAAGCCGGCGCCGAGACGTTCAAACAACTGTGCGGCATTTGCCACGCCATCAACGGACAGGGCGGCAACCTTGGCCCTGACCTCGGTGGTTCCTGGCGCCACGGGGTAGACTATTTCTTGGAAAATATCGTCGATCCCAACGCGGTGATTGGTGAGAACTTCCAACTCCAAATCATCACGCGAAAAGATGGTGCCGTGGTGTCCGGACTTCTCGACCAAGAGTCTGCCACCGCCGTAACCCTTCGCACCACCGGCCAGCCCGTGGTCGTGCCAAAGTCAGAAATTGCGAGGCACGAACGCTCATCGCAGTCCTTGATGCCTGCGGGCCTCCTGGAAGCCCTCCCCGAAAAAAAGGCCTTCGAACTCCTCAAATATCTCACCAGCCGCCCGTAGCGTCTAGGAGCGCCAGCGATGGCACCCCGCCCCCACTCAAATCCAAGCCATCGCCTCCGTCGCGCGCTTGGGTGGCTCCGTCGCCCAAATCCGACTTCGGAACGCCGTTGGACTCTCCCCCGTCAGCTTCCGAAATGACCGATTGAAGTGAGTGATGGATTGAAACCCCACTTCAAACGCAACCTCTGAAATCCGAACATGCGGGTTCTGAAGAAGGTTGCGCGCCTTCGCAACCCGAACCTGGGCGAGGTACTCCGTAAAGGTAAGCCCCGTGGCTTTTCGGAACACCTTGCAAAAGTAAAAAACACTGATGTTCAACATTTTGGCAACATCGCCCACACTCAAATCTTCCTGCTGCCTCGATTCAATCAAATCCTTCGCACGCTGAATCACCGGAGAATCACCGGGAATCATCTTCGCCTCCGCACCCGCCACCGACTGGTCCACCACAAGGCTCAGGTGACGGGCAAACACCTTGAGCAACTGCACAAACGCCTCGTACTGCTGCGGCTTCAGTACCCGTGAGTGAAACCATGCCTCCTCCATTCGCGACAAATCCGTCACTTCTCCCCATTCCATCAACTGGTTCGCAACCTTCGTAAAATGGCCCTTTTTCAACGGCGATAAAGCCACCTGACCCGTCCGCAAATACCCAGCCACTTCCCCTCCCACCACCACCGGAACGGCAGTGTCCGCCAACCCCGCAATACAGATTTCCGTGCGAGCCTCCTCACTCGCTCCACAGCGTAACCGCTCACGCACATCCAAACACATCCGACACCCCGCATCCGTTTTGGACAACAACGCGCAAAAGGGATTTACCCCCGTTCCCGAATCCACGCGGGAGGCCTCGTCACTCCCGCGCACGACCGGTTCAAACTGCAGCGGCAAACCAGAAGCCGCCGCAAACGCCGCTTCGTAGTCAGCCAGCATCTTCGAACGCGAAATCCTGAGGGCAGCAGAAAAGCGCCTGTCCATGATTTCGCATTATCCACCGTCTCCGCGCAGGGCTGCAAGGACGCTCGTTCCGCGAAAAACAATCCGTGAGCAGCGAATGACAAGGGACGGAGAGCATGGTGAGGCCGCGCCGATTCACAATAGGAACGCACTCAGACGAGATCACAGAACCCATGTCAGCCCTCGCCATCACTATCTTTGTGAGCCTCACGCTGGCGGTCTTTTTTGTCGCGCTGTTCCTCATTCAGACCCGCGAGGGCGCGGGAAACCCAGCAGACGCGCTCCTCCCCCTTCGGGACGATTCTCTCCCCCCAGCCGATACGGCAACCCGGAAAACCATTCATCATGAACAGCGGTAGCAGCCCCTTCGAAGCCACTCCCTCCCCAAACAAAGTCAGAATCCACTACAACGACAAAGTCGTGCGCCAGTTCTGCGTCGCGACCCTGTTTTGGGGCATTATCGGCATGGCAGTCGGAGTGCTCGCCGCAACCCAACTCGCTTTCTGGCAGGCAAACGCAAACACCGCTTGGCTCACCTTCGGCCGGTTGCGCCCCCTTCACACCAACGCCGTTATCTTCGCCTTCGTTGGCAACATGATGTTCGCCGGCGTGTACTACTCGCTCCAACGCCTCGTCAAAGCACGCCTCGCCAGTGATTTCCTCAGCAGCCTCAACTTCTGGGGATGGCAGCTCATCATTGTCGCCGCCGCCATCACCCTCCCCTTGGGCCTCACCCGCGGCAAGGAATACGCAGAGCTCATCTGGCCCATCAACATTGCCGTCGCCATCGTCTGGATTCTTTTCGGACTGAACTTCTTCTGGACCCTCAGAAACCGGCGCGAACGCACCCTCTACGTCGCCATCTGGTTCTACATCGCAACCATCATCACCGTCGCCATCCTTTACATCGTCAACCATCTGCAGATCCCAACCAGTTGGACTCACGCCTACCCCGTCTTCGGAGGTATTCAAGATGCCCTTGTCCAATGGTGGTACGGACACAACGCCGTCGCGTTCTTCCTCACCACCCCGATGCTCGGAATCATGTACTACTTCGTCCCAAAAGCCGCGGGACGTCCGGTCTACTCGTACCGCCTCTCAATCATCCACTTTTGGTCAATCGTCTTCCTTTACATCTGGGCCGGTCCGCATCACTTGCTCAACACGGCCCTGCCCTCCTGGCTGCAATCCCTCGGGATGGTCTTCTCCCTCATGCTCTGGGCTCCCTCCTGGGGCGGCATGCTCAACGGTCTCCTCACCCTTCGAGGCGTCTGGAACCGCGTCCGAACCGAGCCGGTTCTCCAGTTTTTCGCCGCCGCCGTAACCTTCTACGGGATGTCCACATTTGAAGGCCCGCTCCTCTCCATCAAGTCCGTGAACGCATTGTCGCACTACACCGACTGGACGGTTGGACACGTCCACTCCGGCGCACTCGGCTGGAACGGTTTCCTCACAGCAGGAATGCTCTACTGGCTGGTGCCCCGCCTGTGGAACCGCCAACTCCACTCCACCGCGTGGGCGCAAATGCATTTCTGGCTCGGAATGGTCGGCATCCTCCTTTACGTCGCCGCGATGTGGGTCTCGGGAATCACTCAAGGCCTCATGCTCTCCGCAACCAAGGAGGCTGGATCCATCCTTGCCTACCCAAACTTTCTCGATGCCGTTACCTCCACCCGCTGGCTCATGCACCTCCGAGCCATCGGAGGAACCCTGTACCTCGCGGGCTTTATCATCCTGGGTGTCAATCTCTGGAAGACCATCCGCGGAGCGTCCCCCGTCGAATCCTACTCCGACGTCATCCCAGAACCGGAAGACGACAGAACCTCGCTTCCCTTGCGCCGGGGCCTCTTCGATCCGCCCGTTCTGTATTCGCTCGGCCTGATTCTTTTCGCGGTCGGATGGGGAACCCTCGATGGACTCGCCGGGGGCATCTGCCTCTGGGGCACGCTCGCCATGCTCATGCTGGCCGTCCTTCACAAGGAGATCACCGGCGACCGCTGGTCCGACTGGTATGACCGTCTCCTCGCCAACGCATTACCCTTTTCCATCCTCACCACCGTCGCCGTCCTCATCGGCGGAATCGCTCAGATTTTACCAACCGTGATGATGTCGAAATCACAGTACACCGCAGAGGGATCGCTCCCCGATCCCTACTCGCCGCTCCAGCTCTATGGCCGCGATCTCTACGTGATGGAGGGCTGCTACAACTGCCACTCACAGATGATTCGTACCCTCGTGGGAGACGTCCTTCGCTACGGCCCTTACTCGCGTATCAACGACAGCGTCTACGATCACCCCTTCCAGTGGGGCTCCAAGCGAACGGGGCCAGATCTCGCCCGCGTCGGGGGAAAATATTCCCACGATTGGCACTACCAACACATGCTGGACCCACGCCAAATCTCCGCTGGATCCACCATGCCAGCCTACCCGTGGCTGTTTAAACAACGGTCCGAGTTTGAGGTGCTTCCCGCTCGGATAAACGCCCAACGAAAACTCGGGGTTCCCTACCCAGCAATGTCGTCAGACTCCGTCATCGCCGCAGCGCGAACGGAGGCAACCACCATCGCTCGCGAGCTTGCCTCAAAAGGTGCTCCGATTGAGCCCGATCAAAAAATCGTTGCCCTGATTGCGTACCTCCAACGCCTCGGAAAACCCTCCGACCCCTCGCAAGCCGCACCACCACCGAGCGCAAGCTCCGCCCTCAACCCAAACTCAAAAACCACCGATGTTCCGTAGAATCCTTCTCGAGGACTGGCAACGAACCCTTTCCCTCGTCGGATGGTTCCTCTTCGTCCTCGTGTTCATTAGCAGCGCCATCCGCGCGTTTCGCCTCTCGCGCCCCACCCTCGACCGCCTCGCGAACCTCCCCCTCGATTCGGAAAACCATGAGTGAAAACACTCCCGCCACACCCAACGCCACTGCCGAAACAGAACCCCTTCGACTGCATCAGTTCGATGGAATCCAGGAGTTTGACAACCCCATGCCCAACTGGTGGCTCTTCCTCCTCTACACCAGCATCGTCTTCGCAGTCTTCTACTGGGCCTACTTTCACCGCTACGGTCCCAAGGTGAATGATGGACAATCCGTCACCAGAGCTATCGAAAAGGCGCAGCAGGAGGCCGCCCGCCTCGCCGGTAAAATTGACGACCCCATCCTTTGGGCAATGAGCCGCGAGCCGAACGCCGTCAAAGCTGGAAAAGAAACCTACACCGGCCTTTGCGCAGCCTGCCATCATCCCGAGCTCACAGGGGCCATCGGCCCCAACCTCCGCGACAACATCTGGATCCATGGCAGCCAGCCCATGAACCTAGTGAAAGTCATCACCGAGGGCGTTCAGGCCAAGGGCATGCCGACCTGGGGTCCGAACCTCGGACAAAAGAAAATCAGCGAAGTTGTCGCCTTCATCCTTTCCCACCACACCCCACCCAGCTCCTAGCGCCATCATGTGCGACTCTCACAACGTTCCGAAAGAGGCAACTCCCTGCGCATCCGGTGAGCGCTGTTGCGGCGCGTGCAAAGGCAAAAGTGTTCCCACCCAAACCACAACGCACGAAGAGACAGTGGCCGCCCACTCGACCGACCCACGGCCTGACTCCGTGGTCCCTCCCACCCATTTGGAGGCGAACTGCACGGGGACGCCAAACCTCGACACCGTCACCACCTTCGGCGCAGGCGGGCGCCGCGTCATGCCCCAGCCCACCCTCGCGAGCGGCCCGTTCTACCGCGCGCGCTCGCTGGTCGGAATCCTCCTTATCGCGCTCTATCTCGCACTGCCGTGGATTCCCGTCGGACACGCCCCCGCCATTTTTCTGGATCTTGCCACACGCCGGTTCCACCTGTTCGGACTCACCTTCCTCACCCAAGACCTCTGGTTGGCTTTCTTCGTCGTCTCAGGCCTGGGCTTCGGACTTTTCGCTCTCACGGCCCTCTGGGGCCGCATCTGGTGCGGATGGGCGTGCCCCCTCACCGTCTTCCTCGACATCGTCCGGCGTATTGAACGGTGGATTGAAGGGGATGGACCTGAGCGGAAACGCCGCGCCGCAGAACCGGCAACCCCTCAGACACTCCTGCGCAACCTGTTTAAGCACTCTGTTCTCGCATTGTTTGCAACCCTCGTCGCGCACGGTCTGCTCGCATATTTCGTCTCCGTTCCGGAACTGCTGCGCATGATGGCAAAGGGGCCCTCCGCAGCCCCGCGCGCGTTTGCACTCGTAGCCGTCACCACAGGCGTCCTGTGGTTCTGTTTCGCATGGTTTCGCGAACAGTTTTGCATCGTGCTCTGCCCCTATGGTCGCCTTCAAAGCGTCCTCACCGATGAACATACACTCGTCATCGGCTACGACTCCCAACGAGGCGAACCACGCGGAAAAGCCTCGAAAGCAGCCAGTCCAATCGGCGATTGCGTGGACTGCCAGAAATGTGTCCACGCCTGTCCGACGGGAATCGATATTCGTCACGGACTTCAACTCGAATGCATCGGATGCGCCGCCTGTATCGACGCCTGCAATGGTGTCATGGAGAAACTCCACCGTCCAAAAAACCTGATTCGCTACGACTCCCTCACCGGACTCAAAGGTCAGCCACGCCGTCTCTGGCGCCCCAGACTCACTCTTTATGTCCTGCTTCTCCTGCTCGGGGCAACCGCAGCATCCATCGCCGTGTCCACGCTTCGATCCGCAAACGTAAGCTTCACGCGAATGACTGGGTCGCCGTACTTCGTTGAACAAGGCAACCTTAGAAACCAATTCCTCCTACGCATCCTCAACAAACGCCCGGACCCATCCGTTTTCACGCTCTCGGTCGAGGGCGACGTTCCTCCGGGCTTCGCCCTGCAAGGGGTGTCTCACGAGGAAGTACAAGGCTGGGGCGAGATTCAACACACTCTCATCTCCACCGTTCCCCTGAGCGCTTGGGAACATGAACGCCGACTCACCCTTGTCGTGACTTCCTCCAAAGGCGAAATCGTTGCGCGAAAACCACTCACCATTCTTGGCCCTAACCTATCTGCCCTTAACTCACTCGAACAGAACGCGATCGAAACAAAATGAAAATTCCGCCTTGGACCCTAATCGTCGGCGCATGGGTGGTGTTAATCGCCGCAACCGTCGTCACGGTAAAGATCTGCAATCAACATTCACCCGCCGTAATTCCCGTCAATCCACCCCCCGATGCACGTTGAAACCGCATCAGCGGCGTTGCTTGCCGGAGTCGGCACCGGAGTTCATTGCGCACTGATGTGCGGACCCCTCGCGTGCGCAGTTCACGCACGCCCCGTGGTTTATCATTCCACCCGCATCGTGTCGTACACGTTGTCGGGAGTTCTCTGTGGTACCGTCGGTCTCGGCTTTCGCCACGTTCTCGAAACCGGTCCGGCCCGCCTCGCCCCCTGGTTTTTTCTGCTGACTCTCCTCACGATGGCAACGGGTCTCGACCGGCGCATCGCACTCAAATCAAGAATTCTATCGCTCCTCGGCAACCGACACCTTTCAGGTTCGCTGGGATGGCTGAGTGTCTTCCTTCCGTGCGGTCCGCTCTGGCTGATGCTTGGCGCTGCCGCCGCCACAGGCTCTCCGCTCTCTGGCGGACTCTTGCTCTTCGCCTTTAGTGCGGGCTCAACCCTTCTTTACGTCCCCGCACAAACCGGGTTCCTCCGTCTCGGAACATTCCTCTCCCCGCAAACCCTCGCACGAACCCAAACAGCTCTCCTGTGGTGCGCCTCCGCACTCCTCGCGTGGCGCATCTGGAACGGAGGAACCCATGGTTGCTGCGAACTCTGAACCTCCCAAAAAGAAGGGCGAGCAGCCCAGCGCCTTGCTCTGTGCCCATTGCGAAAGCCCGTGCGACGCAACGCATCCCATTCTTTCCAAAACACAAACCTTCTGTTGCCATGGCTGCCGCTACGTTCACGACCTCATTCACGCAGGCGGACTCGAACGATTCTACGAACTTCGCGATCAACCCGTACCACCCGTTCAACAAACCGTCTTTCACACCCGTGACCACGCGTGGTTCGTCGAGGCCTGTCTGGCGTCCAAAGGAAGGCTATGGATCGAAATCCAAGGCCTCTCTTGCATCGGATGCATCTGGCTTA
>JACCEE010252862.1_pt1 | contig 16508 bp, 25 predicted proteins | sample 7449931 | NCBI WGS metagenome assembly JACCEE01 (sample SAMN15323457, study PRJNA562643) | freshwater metagenome | isolation source: river surface water | place: USA:Blue River Watershed | collected 2017-08-19 | reverse complement strand
TCACCACACAGTAAAATCTTAAATGTCATAGAGTAAATTGGTCCGTGTGACACGATTCGAACATGCGACCACCTGGTCCCAAACCAGGAGCTCTACCAGGCTGAGCTACACACGGATATCTGGTGGATCCTGACGGGGTCGAACCGCCGACATTCGCCTTGTAAGGGCGACGCTCTACCAACTGAGCTAAGAATCCTTTATTCTATTTACTTTTTATTTTCTGTATTGTTTTCTTGATCTTTGTCCGTTTTTTCATCGGACTGTTTTTCATCGGATTCTTTTTTTCCGAAAGTTCTTTCCCAATTACTAGAGAAGGTATCTGTTCCCACGCTAAAAGGACGTGGACTGCTACCTTTGCCGCCGTGTGACATGATTGTTTCCTTTAATAAGTTGGAGCGGAATATCAGAATCGAACTGATGACCGAAGATTGGAAATCTGCTGTTTTACCATTAAACTAATCCCGCACTTTATAGGAACTCTCTGTGGCGCTTGAATCCGCGATAGCCCTGCTCTTCCTGGCTGGTCCTTGCTGTGGTCGACTTTAGCAAGTATTTCAGTAGTTCCAGTGTAGCTACTCAAAGAGTTTTTATAAAGTGTCTAGCTACTCCCACCACAGGAGCCCTAAACTGAGCTGTTACTCTGTCCACGTATTTTTCCATTTAGACAGGTTAGCGTTCCTGCCTTTGTGATTTCTCAAGTCGCTTTAAACAAGCCTTGCGGTAGATCCAATGCACCGTAGCGTTTAAGGTTTGCTAATTACCTAACTCTGTTACGTTGAGTTAACACGGGTTAATTGGTTGCAGAGCACTGCGACAAATATTTATACTAAACCTTCTGCGGTCAACAGTTGTGCAACAGACTCGCTTAGTTCGATTTCAGTGCGAACATTTAGTTCTAACACTTCGTCTTGTAGCTTTTGCTTAGACTTTTTCATGTCCTTAACTGCTGTCTTAAAGGTTTCAATATCGCCTTCAAAAAACACTCCAGTAGATACGCTATCGTTGTAGCCATACAAACGGCTTTCTTCTTTGCGATTGCGAATCTTTTCTAGCTTGCCTTTAACAACATCCATGTTTTCACGAACATTGTCAGTGACTGCTAAAGTTGTGAAAAACTGAATTTGCTTTTCAAGATGTGCAATCTCAGTTAGACGATGGTCAATGCCAGCTTGGTGATTTGCATCACCTACTGCTCGACGAATGTCGCGAAGTGCTTCTAGCAGAGCCTTACGACGACTTAGGTTAGCCATAAAACGGCCGGCGGCTTCTACTAAAACGGTATCCACATTTTGGAATTCGTTTAGAGTTACTGCTGTTTCAAACTTCAAGCCCTTAACGATATCGTTAATGCCAAGTTGGATGGCGTTTGCCTTACGAAGAGTTAACTTCATTGTTTTTCCTTTTTACTACGATTTTTACTTGCAAATTGTTCTGATTCAAGAATCTTAACATAACTGCGGATAACCGCACCGCGCTCATGTGGATCTAGAATAGTTGCCGCACGGCGTTTAACACTTTTGGGTAACTTAACTGCTTTAGGATCGTATGCCATCTTTTTTCTTTCTTTAAAAACAAATTATACAACAAAATAATGACGGAGTCAAGAAAGCGAGTAACCAACAGGACAAATGACAGGTAAGCAATTTTACCAACAAGTCACAATGCACAAAGCACAGAGACCTGCATACGCCTGGTTAGCAAATCACAAAGTTGATTATAATAGGGACCAGTTCACGCAAGCACGACTAGGCGATGAAGCCCAGTTGCCAGAGTTAAGTCATTGTATCTATTTTCAGTAGAACAATGGATTAGTCAGCCCTCTATCCTTCTCTTCTCCGGGCAGTTTGCAAATGCCTACTGCCAAAACTTATTAACTTATGTGTCTATTATACTGATAAAATAGATACATGTCAACTAGATTGGACAAACAAAATTTAAGATATTTGTCATTAAATAAAGTTATACATAATTATGGAGGCTATTGATGTATACAATTAACGTTAGCTGGTTTGGCGGAATCCCATGGGACAATACTGCACCAAGCATGTTTAATCCAAACAAGAAAAAATCAGCAACCGAACATTTGATCGAAACTGGCGGTCAATCAATTGACGAAGCTATCGAAGTATTTGATAAATTTAGAGCTTATCCTATCAAGGTAAGTCAGTTAAAACCCGAAGATGGCAAAACCAATTGGGTTACTTCATTGACAATTGAATCTACTGACCCTGATCAGGCCAACACTATCATGGAAGAATTGGTTGCAAACTACACCAAGAAGAAAAAAGAATTAGAAACCAATCCCAGTGGCTACAGCATTGAGATTGAAGTTCTGGCTCAATAAATTGTGATGCCTTCTAAACCGATGCGTTTTTTAAACTCATCGGTAAACACTCCGTCTATACGCAGACTCCAAGTCATACACTCGTTAGTGTCACCGCCATGCATATCTAAGTCATTGAAGAAAATTGCAGGGCTATTAACATCATGGCGCTCTGTAGTGTTTTCATCATAGATATAAAACTTCTTAACGCCTGTTGGATTTAACCATAGGAATTCGTTACTGTGTGGGTAGCTACCTAACCCGTCTCTATGAACAGGCAATTTACAATCGTGTTCGTGTAAGAAGAAAATAATACGTCCGTATTCTTTAAACACTATGCCTATTAGACTATCAAGCCAAACTTTTAAGCGAGGAAAGTTTTTAGTATTGTTAGTCCACTCGAACAATTCTGCATAGGCCTTTTTACGATAAGCAACTAAACCATCTACACCTTTTTTAGGTTCACGCAGGTAAACTGTTGTGCTAGGATTATATAATTGGAAATAAAGTTTAGCAAAGGTGTTTTGCTGATTGTGTGTCATCTTGTTCCAGCCGAACTCGTCGCTAGCAGGATCTTTAGACAGTTTACTTTTCATCAACATAAAGTTTCCGTAGCGTTCGCTTTCTACTACGCCCGGGCCATATATACCCGCTTTAATGTCACTGGCTGCAATACCCATACAGATTTCTAAATTTAAATCTTTAAGAGTTTGCATATCGAGATGTTCTTGACAATCGATAAACGGTTTGCCGGCAAGGCCTTTCATGTATTTTTCCTTATTAAATTTACTGGATCTTTTTTAAATCTAAAAGTTAGTAAGCCTCTTAGAACTTTTGAATTATTCCATGCACTATGTGGTTTTGATATGTTTAAAATAACTGGACTGATTGAATAATATTCTGTTATTTTTGTAACCTGTTCGGGTTCAAACTTTGAGTATATAACTGTGTTTTCTGTTCTTCGTTTAGCATTAGACGTTGCATTTCCGATAATATCATAAACTCTTGTTACAGCCTTAGATGCTTCGGCATTCAATGGAATGTTAATTGCTAGCCTTGGCCCAGTTGCCTCATCCTCGACATAATCTCTATGGATGTCTTGCTTAAAACTAGGCCTGTGATTGATTAAAAATATCTGATCAACTTCTAGATCGTTTGATTCAAACCAATTAAATAGGCTAGGTAACAAACCTTTAATTTCATTTATATCCATAGAATCAAAGCGCGAATCTAACAAAGGATAACGTTCTAGTAAACGAGTTATCTCTTCTGGCTTGTAAGGTATGTTTATATATTGAAAATAAAACTTACTGTAGTCCATTAGGTTCTCTTTTTAATAAGCTCTATGACTACTCCGCTTGGATCAACTTCCCACCAGTTAACACGACCGAAGTGATAAGCCTGAACATCTCCGTGGTGGTTATTGTGCCAGCATTCGCCTAGAACAAAAGGAAACAGGATAGGAGCATTAACGCTGTTATCGTTTGTTTCATAGTTTTTATAGCCTAAACTCTTAAAGTGATTCAAGCAGTTTGTAGCCGCATAGCTATGGAATGTAATAAAGCTAGGAACTACTACGAACCAAATCCAGAAGTCAAAGCTAATTAGAGCAATAACTAGGTTAACTGCCCAATATAGTTCCATGTAATATTTGTGAATAAACTGATATTCTTTTACTTTTAACAAGTCAATAATGTCTCTGTAATTGATGTCGTGCTCTTCAACTTTCCACAACCACAAGAACCAACTTGTAAAAATACCTTTGCTAGGAGTGTGCGGATCACGCTCACCATCACTGTAAGGGTGATGTAAATCTCTATGTATACCAGTCCAGAAGATAGGACTGCCTTGTCCTGCTAGGCCAGCGAAGAACAATAGAATATAACGAATAGGCTTGTAAGTTTCGAAACTCTTATGGCTAACATACCTATGATATCCGATAGTTATACCTAATATCATTATGCAAAAATAACCTAAGGCTAGATACAACCAGTTAATAGTTGCCCAGTGTCCCATGAAGGCAGCTACAATGGCGCCAACAGCAATTAAGTTCATTGGGACAAGCCCGCCCCATAGTGTTTTGTATTTGAAAGTTCTTTTTACAAACTCTGTAAATGTTAGTGATTTAAGCATCTTCGTTTTTCCAGTTATATGTTTTAGGCACAAGATATTCCCATTTCTTAGTGCCTGTTCTTACTCTTATTTCGCTATTTAGCAGAATTCTACCCATACTGCCCCACACCCAGTCAATGTCCGGTTGTGTATTAGGCGGAACAATAATAGTCCATGTGTAATCGTAACTACTGTCAATGTCTTTAAAATAACGATCAGCAACTGCCTGATATCGACGACTGTTACCTTCAGGGATAACCATGTGCCATTTCTTCAGTCCCAAGCCTTCGCATACTTCAAACATCTTTGTCCATAGCTCTAACATACCATTGTTTCTAACACTATAGCCAGGTCTGCTTTTTAAATTTCCTACAACCCAACCATCATCCCATGGTTCAGGCAAATCGCATCGCCAGCCCATGCAACTAACCAGTTTGTCATCTTCGTACCAGCCGTATAAAAAGTGACTGGTGCTTTCTGGATTTAGATAATGTTTTTGCATACCTTCTATCCAGCGAGCTCTGTATGTTAGCGCATGATGCAAATCTTCTACTACTAAATCTTTTAAGGCAGCTTTTGCAGATACTAAATCTTTAAGATCGTCTAAATGTTCCATAGATAATCTATAGATACCGTTCTTTTCTGTGCTAGGAATTTTTTTCCAATCGTCAATGACACTGAGATCTCCATTGTATAATATTCGTTGCCAACAACTGTCATCATTTTCATTATTGCAAGTTAAAAATTTATCATGGAGGCGATGGAATTTTATTCCGGTCATTTTGGTTAACTTTTCGTTAGCCCACTTTTGCCAACTGCCTGAACCTTCTCTGCTCATAAACACGCCTTTGGCGCCTCTGAGTTCACACCAACTTATTTGATCTTCTAATATTTTTGCAAAGCCTTCGCTGATATCAAAGATAGGCCCTGTTAACATTTTAGGCTTCCAAAGACGATTTAAAATCCTATAGGTATTGTCAGGCCAGCAAGGTCGTTTAAGTATGCTACAAACTATTTCAGGTTCTCCTGAGTGGTTCCAATAAATAGTTTTAGCACTTACTTCGGCAAGATGATCTTTGCTGTAATTTTTATATAACCGGTGCCCTATATTGACATAATGTTTTTTGCGAAGATCTTCATATATCTCATCTAAAACAGGGTCAACGGTCCAAGTAATTGCTTTATTCTTATACATAATCTAAAATGAAATTAGTTCCTAATCCTTGTAAAAGTATTTGTAAGTTAAACAAAGATAACATCTGCACAGGGTGCAAACGTACCAAAGAAGAAATCTCTGGCTGGTCTAAATTAACAAACGAACAAAAACAAAGCATTGTAACTAGAATTTCTTCAACTGTCAAGGAAGATATTTAAATCTTCCTGGAAATTTTTCGGCACTTTTTGCCAAATGTTCATTCAACAACTGTCTGTCTTTGACCTTGTGAATAGTCAATAAGATAATTTTATTAACGCCGTCTTCTCGATCGCTACCATGATAGCAAGTAGAATTGTTATATATGAAGCTGTTACTTTCTTCGGGTAAGTCTACATAATTAACACCGGCACGTGGGTGAAACACTTTAAACGTAGGCTTATTATTTTCATTATAAATCATTGAACGTAATGCGCCCGGTTCAGGTGCATAATCTCTATGCATAGGTATCGGTTGGTTGCTCATCCACAGTCTACAAAATATGATCTCTGCCCACGGAAATGCGGCATGTAAATCATCTAATACATTAGGAAATATTTCTTTGTAGTCTAAGAAAGGAACTTGCCAATGATTATCTGTTAGCAGTTTTGGATTGTTAGCATAGATGTTTAGACCTCTAAAGAAATCAATCTTCTTAGAATTGTCTGATGCTACGTTACCTGCAGGATCACTCTTTACTATAAAACTAGATCCAGAATGTTTATTCCATGCGTCCCAAAAGAAATCCCAATTGGCTGGTTCTATTCTCGGTGCGTCTAATACTGTCCATACTAAGTTGTCTTCTGTAATATTCATTTTGCTTCCCAAACTAATCCTTTTTCTTTAGATTCTTGAACTTGCTTTAATAGAAGTTCTTTGTTATGAACTCTGCCGAAACTCTTCATTAAAATTTTGTAGTGACTTGGATCATAGTCTGCTCCGTGGAAAAATTTTAAATTATTAAAAGCAAATGTGTTGCGTTCTTTTGTATAAGGAACATAACGTTCTTCTTTTGTTTCGTTGTTTCTTAGTTTAAATGTAGGACTAGGATTATTGTCATATATCAAACTTCTAACTGCTACGGGTGCAGGAGTCAATGGCGCAGGATCTATATGATAGTAAACGGGTTTGATACAAGCCCACAACACAACAACTTCACACTGATACCATGGCAGCTTTGCTTCCATTTCGTCGACATATGCTTGCCACATGTCAGGAGCCTCTAACACAATGTTCTGCTTCCATGTGCTACCTTTGAGATAGTTGTCGTTTTTCATCCAGGTAATCATACCCTCAAAGTTAGCTGTTTGATATAGGATATCAAGATCGTTGCCACCGCTTTGCAACTCGTTTAGGTTGTCTTTTTTAATTTTTGTTAATAGCTCTTTTTTGCTTTCCCATATCTCCCAGAATGTTTCCATGTTATTAGGAAACAACGGTTCTACATCGGGGATAAAATAGCCAAATTTAGATAAATCCATGTGCATCTTCCTTTAATGATGTATTTATTTTTACAAACATTAAATTTTCAAATCGCGTGTTTTGCGCCAGCTTTAATTTGCTCACGAATGTAGTTTTGCAGACCTTCAGGATCCTTTAAAGGACCATCAATTCTAATCAATACTTTTTTGCCGCCTATTGGCGCATCGGCTCCGTGAACAAAATCTTCGTTATTGAATAAAAACAAATTTGACCCTGTTCTAAGACTTGGATATGTTTTTCTCAGAGTTTTTCTGTTAATTAAAAAGAACGTGTCGTTTTCACATTCGTCTAGTAGATTAATCCGAGGCGCACTTGGAAATCTATCCCGGGGCAAACCATCATGATGGGCACCGATAAAAATTTTGTTTGACCAAAGGGTCAAACCCTGTATATCGTACCACGGCAAATCTTTATGGACTCGTTCGATTATATCGCCGAATAATTCTTCATTTGCTCGAGGATTAACTTTCCAAACGATAGTTTTTTGATATTCAGGTTTTTGCCAAACTGTTAGTCCGTTCCATAATTCGCCATCCCAGCCTTGGCCATTTCCGCGGCTATCACGCGACAACCTGGCAATAGGAATACTAGCTTCATGCCACCATGCCCAAAATTTTTCTCTGTCTATTTCATAGCGAGGTAAGTTTGGAGCAATATATGCCAGTGTAGATAAATCTTCAACCATTTGATTTTCCATTAATTAAATGCCACGGGTCGTTGTAAAATCTGAAACTTAAACTAACTCTAGGCTTATCTGTATTGTTTACTACACTGTGAACTTTTTTAATATTTAAAATAACAGGGCGGTCTAATATGTATCTTGCTTTAACAGGAACGTCTTTGACAAGATATCTATAATAGGGAATCTGCGTTCCTTTTGTAATTAATCGAACAGATGCTAGACCGTCCTCGTCCCACATTTCTGTTTCGATTTCTTCTGCGTTAATTACAGGAAAATTAATTGCAAAAAGTTCAGGCCCGTCATCCATATGTGGACTTTGTCTTGTGTTTGCTGGAGTTGATATATATGCAACTTTTATAGGGTTGATTTTGTTTGCCGTGCACCATTTTTTAAATGTCGGTAAGGCTTCTAATACTTCGTGACAGTTTACAATTTTAAAATAACTTTCGTCAACTGGTCTGTTTTTGTAAAATTCTGCAATCTCGTCTGATATCTTTGCATAAGTTTCTGCACTGATGTCAAGGTAATTGTAGTAAAATGATTCTGCTCTTAGATAAGGTGCAAGAGCAAGACGTCTACCGTGCTTGTCATAGGCAAACATCATACTCTTTGTAGGAGTTAATTCATAACGACGACAAACGTTTTCTAAATTGCTGCCGTATGTATTCCACCAATAGTCGTGCGGAATATTTTTTAGTAAATGTATGGCGAGATGAACTGCTGACAGATTAACATAGCCTATCTTGTTTAAAATTTCTATGTCAGGTAGTTCTGTTTTAGAAAACAATATGCTAATTCTGTTATAAGGTATTGCAAGAGATTTGCTAAGACTTATACTTACTGTTTGAAAATTTGCTACATCTATTGTTGCAGGCTCAACTAAACCTAAATATGCACAGTCTAAATGTAGTCTTTTTGGATTACATTGTAAAGCAAAATCTAACTCTGTATTGTCTCCGTTGCTGTATCCAGGCCATGATACGACCATATCTTCAACTTCGCGTGGCTCAGTTAATATCTGACATGGTTTGTTAAGACGATAATGCCATTTAGAATAATAAGAATAATCACCCTTCTTAAATGCTATATTATCAACTCTATGAAAAAGATCATTTAAGTAATCTGAGTTTCCGTTCATTATATAAACAAACGGAAAGTTTCTTTTGTTAAAATTCTGCATCCATTTGCTAGCCCATGACCTTACTAGCATCTTTAATTCTATCGTAGGATCCCATCGCTCCCGATATGTCAAATCCTTATCCCAAGGACTATACGATTCGGGTATGGTAGCATCTTCAATGAGCTTAGAGATAAAATCATCCCTAATAGGCTTTATAAGTGTTTTATAAAACTCGTCGTGATGATTAAAATCTCTATGCTCGTCTGATTTTAAATGGTCATACATTCAAATGATCCAGCAAGTTTCCAATGGTTCTAATATCAGATTCTGGATCAGGAATTTCAACGTTGAATTCCTTTTCGAATTCCATCTGAAGTTCAACAATGTCAAGACTGTCTAGGCCCAAATCTTGTATAGGCTGGTCTCTAGAAATGTCGGGTAATTCTTTTTTGAACAATTCTTTGAATGCTTTTTTTAAAAAATCAATTTTTTCTTGATCGGTCATAATATCCTCTTAGGTTGTAAAAATATTTAAGAAATTTTATCAGTAATTTAATTGATCTTTAATGTATTTCATTATGAACAATTTATGTCTGATAGCCATCATGTTCCAGTTAAGGTCGACGACTTTGGTCTTGCAAACAGTATCATAGTCATAACCTAAACTAGCATAGCTAGGTATATACCATGACATAGGCTTTACCATTTCCAGTCGACGTGGATCATAATTAAGTTCCCCGCACATCTTAATAGCTTCTGTAAAATTAGAAGTATCGTGTTCCCAATAGTCGTTGTCTGCGGGGTTTGGGAAATTTATACCGTAGGCGCCAGCGTTTCTTTCAAATTCAGTTGCGCCAGCATTTTTGTTTAAGAATAGTTGTAGGAAAAACCAAGTGTCTACTACTTTGTTTTCTATTAACCAGTTTTGTGTTTCTCTTAATGAATCATGCGTTTCATATGGCAGACCAGCAATAAAACTACAAGTCATATGTATGTCGGGTCCCCATAATTCCCGTAATTCTATCAAGAAATCTTTGCCGTATTTTCCGTTCCAACCTTTGCCTAAGCAAGTGCTAGCTTCTGGATGGAAACTTTCTATCCCGAAGTATGTAGATTTTAAGCCTGATGCTTTGAGAAGGTCAATAGTGTGCCTATGAACACCAATTAGATCGAGTCTGTTGTATCCAACCCATTCAAATTTGAATGGCAATTTTTGAACAATGTTAACAAGTCGTTCTAGTTTAGTTGCACTTTCATTTACAGTATCGTCCATGATTTGATACTTTGTAGTGCCAAACAATTCGTAGTTGCGTATTAGTTCTTCTTCTATGTATTTTTCATCTCTGATGTATGAATCAGTTTTCTTTCCTACTAAAGGATAAGAACAAAACTTACATTTAAACTGACAACCTCGTGCTAGTTCGATTGGCAATGATTCGCTAGGTTGAATGCCCGAGTCGGCAGAGAAGCATGATGTTAGATGTTTAATATCAAACAACGAACACTTTACGTCACTGTTTGTTTTTTCTTTCATGAACTTTAGTAAGGTGTCTTCGGCAAATCCTGTAAACTGAGTCCATGCAAATTTCTTTTGTTTGCCTACTCGTCCTACGCCAGGATGTCCACCCAACACCCAATCTAATTTAGGATTTTCAAATTGAACTATTAACCTTGCACGAATGACCCAATCTGGTTCATAGAATTGATCGTGCGTGGGATTGTCGTAATAATCTTTGCGCTGTCTATTAGAATACTGAGTATCTTTCCAAAAGGTAGAACTAACTCCTATTGCTACTGTGTCAGTATCGATATGTTTGTTTGTGATTTCAACTAATTTTTCAACAGGCATGGCATGACAAAAGTCAATTACTTTTGCCGTAAATCCATGTTGCCTTAACCAATTTGCTAAAATATGCGGGCCCACTGGCCTTATTAAATTTATCGGTTCGTTGTAGCTGTTCCAAATAATTATTTGAGCCATTATAATGTTTTATGTATGTGATATTTATTTTGTATAAATGAAAAAAGGTCTAAGATTTCTCTCAGACCTTGTAAGTGTATATTTATTAAATTTTTGTAGCATTATTTGGCTCCCCGAGCTGGGCTCGAACCAGCGACCAGCGGATTAACAGTCCGTTACTCTACCAACTGAGCTATCAGGGAATATTATCTTGTAAAAAATCTTACAAATCGAATCCAGTAGTATTTAATACCACGAGTCGTAGGAATCCAACTAAGATCAAAATCAATCAACGGCTCTTTAGGAACATTGCCGTATGCTTTTTCTAATGTTTCTTTGCTAGACATCCTAACGCCTTTATAGTTGGTTGCGGGTGAAGGATTCGAACCTCCGTCCTCCAGGTTATGAGCCTGACAGTCTGACCACTGACGTAACCCGCGATATGTTTGGTGGAGGTAGACGGGATCGAACCGACGACCTTTAGCTTGCAAAGCTACTGCTCTCCCAGCTGAGCTATACCCCCGTGAAATTATTTATATAACATGCTCTGCGAACCCCGGAGGTAATTATACCGCATCAAGAGCCAGGAATGCCCCCAACCCCATCACACACGGCCTCCACCCTCTTCCCGACGGGTTCCGTTCTCGCACTGCCAGCGGCCTTTCGGTTTAAAGACTACCACCCGTAGCTATCACACTACTTCTCATCCTGCGGGTCACAGTATCTGCTGATTAGGCAGAACGTTCTTGGTACACCGTATGGGAATCGAACCCATCTTACTAACGTGAAAGGCTAGTGTCCTAAACCGATAGACGAACGGTGCAAACAATGTTGGCGGAGTGGACGGGACTCGAACCCGCGACCCTCGGCGTGACAGGCCGATATTCTAACCAACTGAACTACCACTCCAAATTTGGTACCCGAGGCCGGACTCGAACCGGCATGCCTTTCGACGGGAGATTTTAAGTCTCCTGAGTATACCATTTCTCCACTCGGGCTCGAATTAAATTGTGTAAGGCACAAAGGTATTGTATAATATTAAACCATTCTATAATATAGTTCATTGTCGTTTAAGACTTGCAGGGAATGGATTTACTATAGTATTTTAAGGGATTCTGCGAAGTCCCTTACACAAAACTTGGCGGAGCATGTAGGAATCGAACCTACTCACCCATTGCTGAATGACAGATTAGCAATCTGTTGCCTTAACCGGTCGGCCAATGCTCCAAAAACTTTTACCATATTGAAGTATACTACTTGCTATGCCGGCCACTATCACTTACCGCGGAGTTGTGCGCCTTCCAGCTCCTTATGCAATACACTTCAATATGGTGCCCCAAGAGAGACTCGAACTCTCACGCACTAGGCAGTGGCTTCTAAGACCACCGTGTCTACCATTCCACCATCGGGGCAAAATTTTGCTACAACAATTTTAAAGAACGTTGCTAATTTCTTAGCGTATGCATGTATTATACATGCCTAGTTAATTTGTGTCAACTATTTTTATTTGTTTGGCAAAATAAAAATTCTTGCTACAACATTTAACTAAGTATCTATTATAGCAAGAATATTATTTTGTGTCAAATATTTAGCTGACTAAAAAGTTTTATAGGAGTTACTCTGCAGGTTCTACCCAAGCATTTGGACCATAAACTTCTTCTTTGCTTTTCATTCCCACACTTCCGCCTTCTTCTTCAATACGCTTCAATACGTCTTCGAAAAGGATAGGAGTGTAGTCTGTTTGCTCCACACAAACGCAATGATAGCGAATATCGTTTTCATCACTGTAAAGCAACTTGCCTGTTCTAACATCTACTCCACGAATTTTCTTTACACGCCTGGCATGTAAGTGCCCGTGAATATTAGTTCCAAAACGTCCAATACTTTCTGGATGCAAAGGAATGTGGCTAAGAATACAGTTATTCATAACGTGGTATGCTCGCAATTCTCTAAAGTATTGCCTGTATTCGTCATCACGGAAGATGTCGTGGTTGCCGCGGATTAACACTTTGTCACCATTTAAACGAGCTAACGTAGGTAATGCCTTACGGTTAATAACAACATCACCTAAATGGTAAACCTTGTCTGTTGGCCGCACACGGTCATTCCAACGACGAATCATTTCCTCGTCCATTTCTTCCGGACTGTCCCAAGGCCTGAGTTTAGTAACCCCGTCCTCTCGCATGAAACGACAGACACCTAAATGTCCAAAGTGCGTGTCGCTAACTAAAAATACACTGGGCATATCTGCCTCCTTAAATTATTCAACTTCAAAGAAGATTTCTTCTCCTGACGAACGAATACGGTTAATTTTGCGACCTTCAATTCCCATGCCTAGTTCAATGAATGGCCCACCGCTAGGATCAACGAATCCCAGGTCAGTAAAGTCCATTTGCGCTTGGCCTTCCTTGCCACCATAACGCCAGTATTTGAGATTGCCTACAATAGTGTAAGTATTCTCGTCAACTTTAACAAAACTATATTCATCGCCGTATCTGTTTTTCATTTTAAACCTTTTCAAATTTCTTTCGTAACCGTTCATATTCAGCAAGGTCGCGGGCTTCTTTGTCTGCCTTTAGCTTTTTCTTTGCTTCCTTAACTTTCTTTTCTTCAGCTAGACGCTTGTTAAACTCTTTGTCGTTTTCTTCTCGACGCTCGCGTAACTTCAATTCCTTGCCACCATCGTAGCCGTAACTTTCTATGCTAAAATAGACATCGCGATTTTTAAATCGTTCGCGGTAATATTCCATGACCTTGATGATCTCTGTAGGAGTCCTGCTATCAATTACATCGTAAAAATCAACATAACAATCTTGAACTGCTACATCTAAAATTTGTCGCTTGCTCATTTTATACTTTCCAAATTTCAGTAAAGCCTTCTTCTAAGGTAGGCATTTCAAAACTAGCAATCATACTGGCAATAACATGATCTGGAATTTCTTTACCAGGCCTGCTAGCCAGTCGACACATAAGTTCTTTATGCTCGGGTGTTTTAAACACTATTGCAATGTGCTCATATCCAGGCAACATGTCAAACTTCTTCTTACGGCTTTTAACTGTAGTAGAAGTCTGATCCCAAATAATATCTCTGCCCATTCCTCGTGCAATAACGACTTCTTTGGCCATCAAGTCTACGGCAGTGGGCATAAAATCTGCAAACACATCAGAATAGGTCCTACCTACTTCTTTTGCATAGATTTCAACCCACTTGTCTGTGCTAACTTTAGCACAAGTTAGCGCCCAATTTTGATTGTCTACCCAGGTAGACTTTCCCGAAGCCGGGACACCAACTAATTGATAGCATTTAGGCATGTTCTTTTTTCACTCTTCCAATACGGCTCGCCTTGTTCCAATCGTAAGCGACACCGTCTGGGCACTTACCATCTTGAACGCTGTCTACGCCAAAGCGACCCACAACTTCAAAATTATCACCTTTTATTGTTACAAACTTATCTAATGTCTTAGCATAGTTCATTGCCAAATCAAGGCTTTCGAATTCGGTTCGTTCTTCTTTACATATTACTTCTATCATTTAATTTTTAACATTCTAAGTCTACTCTACGACCTTTATCGTAATCTAGACGAATGTTTCTTTCTGTTCGTTCTGCAACGAGCCTATCAAAGTTTTGTTTTTCAACAACCTTTCTATAGTCGTCGTCTCTTTTCTTTTGTAAATTAACTTGCTCAAGATTGTAAGCTCGAATTTTACATTGATCAATTTTCGAAATGTTCATACATCAATCCCAAGAATCTTCTTTCTGTGGAGGCACCCAAATCTTTTTGTTGCCTAGTTCATCATATTCGAACGGCACACCATTGATGGTGTGCGGTTCATTTTCGTCGTAAGTCCAACCCAAGACTTTCATCATCTTGTGCTTGACCATTAAGTTAGGGCTACGAAATACTTCACAATCGTCGAAGCCCATCATAACACCAACTTCGCATACGGCGCCACTTCGGCAAACGCCTGCAACACAATGCACAACGACATTCATTCGCTTGTCTAAGGCATGTTGCAGTAAACGAACCAACTCGGCGGCTTGAGCGTCGGTGACCTTAAACTCTTCACCCCACTTGTCATCTTTTTCTAGATCCAGAAACTCAAACTTGTGAATCTCTTTAAACTTGTGCATAGGCACAGGAAATTCCATAGCCGGGTCAACGATCTGAATCAGCATACTGTTTTCGCCAGCATTGTGATGACGACCTTTTGGGATATCGCCTAGCGATACATTTTCAATCCACGGCATAATTTTTCCTTTATTGTTTATTATACAGATTTTTACCTATTTGTGTCAATACTACTTTCGTTTACACTTTTCTTAGAACACCTCTTTAAATAATTTTAAAGGAGAAACTGATGAGTAGAGATGTTCTAAGAAAATATATAAACCTTGTTAACGAAGCCGCTGACTTTTCCAACATGGAATTGCTTAACGAAAAATGGGGAACCGAAACTAAAGTAAGCCCTAGCGAGAAAGGCAAGTATGAAGGAAGAACTTTAGCAGATTTACGCAAGAGTTATGCCGCGCTTAAAAAGTCTGGACCACATAAAAAAGGTAGTGCTGAATACGGACGTATGCGAGAACTAGCCTTTGCTATCCGAGCCAAAACTGGCTGGGGAAGTGTTTAATGGCGCCCACATATGGAATCGAACCACAATCCCCGGCTTCGTAAACCAGTGTATTATCCATTATACTATGCGGGCAAATTTGGCGTTCCTTGTGGATTCTCACCACTATACACTAACGAGAGCGTTACTAGTCTCTGAGATTTCGGTCCGGTCAAGGTCCTTCAGCCTCAGGTTACGTTGCGTTTAAAGTTCCTTACTACTGTTGACTAGACAGCGTTTAAAGTTCTTTACTACAACACCTAGCAGAGTCACTGAGAGCTCGCTGTGTTATCCTTTACGGAGGAACATAAATTGGTGGGGCATCTAGGAATCGAACCTAGTTCTCTCTGCTTAAGAGGCAGGACTTCACCGTCAAAGTTTATCCCCCGATATATTGGCGCCTCTGGAAGGATTCGAACCCTCAGATAGCTGGTTTAGAAGACCTGCTCCCAATCCATTGGCAGAGGCAAATTTTGGTTAAATACTATATGCGTTTGTCCAAAGTTCAACAAGAAGTTTATGATGATCTCATGAAAGTTATACGCGAATACGGTAAAGAATACGTATTTGGTTGGGCTCTTGGCGTTTTAATTAGATTAGCTCAACACGATCCACAACTTAGAAGAGAAATCAAAAAGAAATCTGAATCTAAGATTTAAAATGGTGCCCTCGGACGGAATCGAACCGCCTATCTTCTGGTTACAAATCAGTTGCATCGCCAGCAATGCTTCAAGGGCTTAATTGGGGTATCCAATGAGAATCGAACTCATGATAGCGGAATCACAACCCGCGGTTTTACCACTAAACTATGGACACCATCGAACTTGGCAGGAGGTATAGGATTCGAACCTATGCATGTCGGAATCAAAATCCGATGCCTTAACCAGCTTGGCGAACCTCCAACAGAGAGAAAAAATTGGGAGCCCAACTATCCTCCTGGGAGGACTCACTGGATTGTCACGAACAGTCAAGTTTATGCAACCACTCTGAACCATGTGGCTTTGTCACCGAACAGCACATTCGGT
>JACCEE010011147.1_pt1 | contig 16512 bp, 16 predicted proteins | sample 7449931 | NCBI WGS metagenome assembly JACCEE01 (sample SAMN15323457, study PRJNA562643) | freshwater metagenome | isolation source: river surface water | place: USA:Blue River Watershed | collected 2017-08-19 | reverse complement strand
CTGCATGGTGTCGTTGACCAGGATGCCGCGGTTGCACGGGATGCCGGCCTTCTCCGCCAGTTCGGTGTTGGGGCGGATACCGGCAGCCATCACCACTAGGTCGGCGGGGATCACGTCGCCGTCCTTGAACTGCACGGCGCAGACGCGGCCTTCGCCGTTGTCCATCAGCTCGTCGGTCACGGTGTTCAGGCGGAACTTGATGCCGCGGGCTTCCAGCGCGCTCTGCAGCAGCTTGCCGGCGGTCTTGTCCAGCTGGCGCTCCAGCAGCCAGTCGGCCAGGTGCACCACGGTCACGTCCATGCCGCGCATCTTCAGGCCGTTGGCTGCTTCCAGACCGAGCAGGCCGCCACCGATGACCACGGCGTGGCTGTGGGTCTTGGCGGTGGCCATCATCATTTCGGTGTCGGCGATGTCGCGGTAGCCGATCACGCCGTCGAGCTTGTTGCCTGGTACCGGCAGGATGAAGGGATTGGAGCCGGTGGCGATGAGCAGGCGGTCGTATTCGGCGCTGCTGCCGTCATCGGCGATGACCACGCGCTTGCGCCGGTCGACATCCACCACCTTGCGACCCAGGCGCAGGTCGATGCCGTTGTCCTGGTACCAGGCGAGGTCGTTGAGGACGATTTCCTCGAAGGTCTGCTCGCCGGCCAGTACCGGTGAGAGCAGGATGCGGTTGTAGTTCGGATGCGGCTCGGCACCGAATACGGTGATGTCATACAGGTCGGGGGCGAGCTTGAGCAGCTCTTCCAGGGTGCGTACCCCGGCCATCCCGTTACCGACCATCACCAGCTTGAGCTTCTTCATGGGTTTTCTCCAATCACCTGTGCCGAGTTTTTCGGGGAAACAAAAAAGGCGTCCCGCAGTTATGCGAGGACGCCTTTGTCCTGATCCCGTGCAACCGGGCCGCCCGCCTTTCCCCGTTGAAAGACCGTGCGTTATGTGTGTTGATGGCTATTAAGCAGATGGCGTGCCAAGTTGGCTGGTGCCCCGCCATCACTGGGCTGGCGGGGTGCCATGTGGCGTCTTGTGAGGGTGGGGTGCACTCGATTGAGGCTGCCCGCACCAGGCTGGTGCTGTTTCAGCCTTTGAGCACAACGATGACCAGCAGCAGGTTGAGCAGCAGCGAGCCCAGGGCCAGGGTGCGCCAGACCTTGAGTGGCTCGCGCTCCAGCAGCGGACGGGGGCGCAGGGTCAGAGGCTGGCGCTCGGCCTGTTCCAGTTGCAGCAGCCATTGCTCGGCGGTTTCGAAGCGCTGCTCGGGGTCTGCGGCCAGGCCGCGGGCCAGCAACTCCTCCAGCCAGGCCGGGACATCCGGGCGGTAGCGGCTGAGCGGGGTGGGCTGGCCGAAGCGTGGGTGCTGGAAGGGTTCGATCTCGCCGTAGGGGTAGTGCCCGCAGAGCAGCTGGTACAGCGTCACCGCGGCGGCATAGAGGTCCTGGCGGGCGTCGGGCGCGGCGCCCTGGAAACTTTCCGGCGCCAGGTAGCTGGGCGTGCCGGGCAGTTGGTGGTCGTGGCCGACGCTCAGCCCCGGGCAGTAGGCCAGGCCGAAGTCGAGCAGGCGCAGCTCGCCGTCGCTGCCCAGGTGCAGGTTTTCCGGCTTGATGTCGCGGTGCAGGATGTTGCGCCGGTGCAGCATGCCGAGGCCGCGCAGCAGGCGGCTGGCGAGCTGCTGCCATTGTCCCAGCGGCAGCGGGCCGTTCTGTTTGAGCAGCTGGGCCAGGGTCTGCCCGGCATATTCGCGCTGCACGTAATACAGGTGCTGGCGCTGCGGCAGGGCATGCAGCTCGGGGAAATGCCGGCCGGCCACGCGGCGCAGGAACCATTCCTCCAGCAGCAGGCTCTGCGCAGCATCCGGCTCGTCGGCGCGGCTGGCGGGCAGGGTTTTCAGCAGCCAGGGCTGGCCCTGCTCGTCACGTACCCGGTAGAGCAGCGACTGGCGCGACTCGGCCAGCACGCCCTCGATCTGCCAGCCCTCGAACGACTGGCCCGGCCGCAGGCGCGGTGGCAGCGGCCAGTCGCGCAGCTGGGCCAGGGTGTCGCCGAGGTTGTTCTGCGGCAGGCTGTCGACGCGCACCAGCAGGGCGCTGGCGTTGTCCTGACTGCCGGCCAGGTGGGCGGCATGCACCAGGGCGTTGACGGCGGCCTGGGGCTCGGGCTCGTCGCGCAGGATGCCGCGGATGCGGTCGTCGCCCAGTGCGGCCCAGACGCCATCGCTGAGCAGGAGGAAGTGTTCGCCGGCCTGCAGCTCGCCTTCGCTGTAATCCACCACCAGGTGCTGATCCAGGCCCATGGCGCGCTTGAGCACATGCTGCATGCCCGGTTGTTCCCACACATGGTCTTCGCTGAGCAGCTCCAGGTTGCCGTTGTGAAAACGATAGGCGCGGCAGTCGCCGACATGCGCGAGGGTGTAGCGGCGTCCGCGCAGTACCAGGGCGGTGAGGGTGGTCAGCAGTGGCTGGCCGCCGCCATTGGCCTGCAGCCAGCGGTTCTGTGCCACCAGCAGGCGATCCAGGGCCTGGGCCACCGGCCAGGTTTCCGGCGTGGCGTAGTAGTCCAGTGCCAGCGCCTGCAGGGTGGTACGGGCGGCCAGGCCGCCGTCGGCGCATTGGCTGACGCCATCGGCCAGGGCGAACAGGCTGCCCTTGCTGGCCGCCAGCGCCGGCGCCGGGGTCACGGCTCGCAGGGCGTCCTGGTTCTCGCTGCGCGGGCCGATGGCGCTGGCTTCGGCAAAGGTCAGTTGCAGGCTCATATCGTTTCCGGTCAATGGACAAAGCCCGGCAGGGCCGGGCTTTGTTGGTGGGGGTGAGCTTAACCCGGGATCAGACGCGGGCGGCGGTCATCGCCGCGCTGCCCCAGGTGGTGCGCCAGCGGCTCTTGACGCTGAGCAGGCCGACCCAGGCGAGCAGGCCAAGGCTGGCGAACAGCCACAGGCCCAACTGGTAGTCGCCGGTGGACTGCTTGATCGCACCCAGGCCAGCGGCCAGGCAGAAGCCGCCGATGCCGCCAGCCATGCCGATCAGGCCGGTCATCACGCCGATCTCGCGGTGGAAGCGCTGCGGCACCAGCTGGAACACCGAGCCGTTGCCGGCACCCAGGCAGAGCATGGCGACCACGAACAGGCCCAGGGCGGCGGTGGCGCTGGACAGGTTCAGGCCCACCACGGCGATCGACAGCGAGGCCACGGTGTACATCACCAGCAGGGCGCGGATGCCGCCGATGCGGTCTGCCAGGGCGCCGCCCAGCGGGCGCATCAGGCTGCCGGCACAAACGCAGGCGGCGGTGTAGTAGCCGGCCTTGACCGCGTCGAAGCCGTACTGGTCGTGGAAGTAGCCGGGCAGGGCGCTGGCCAGGCCGAGGAAGCCGCCGAAGGTGACGCTGTAGAAGAACATGAACCACCAGCTGTCCTGGTCGCCCAGGGCTTTCAGGTAGTCGGCCAGGGCCTTGGGTGCCGGACGGGTCGGAGCGTTCTTGGCCACGCCGGCGAAGATCAGCAGGGTCAGTACCAGCGGAATCAGCGCCAGGCCGAACACGTTGTTCCAGCCGAAGACGGCGGCCAGGCCCGGGGCGAACAGGGCGGCCAGCACGGTGCCGGAGTTGCCGGCGCCGGCGATGCCCATGGCCTTGCCCTGGTGCTGCGGCGGATACCACTGCGAGGCCAGCGGCAGGGCGACGGCGAAGGCGGCGCCGGCGAAGCCGAGCAGCAGGCCCAGCAGCAGTGCCTGCTCATAGCTGTGAATGCCATGCAGCCAGGCCACGCTGAGGGCGGCGATGACCACCAGCTGACCGAACAGGCCGGCAGTCTTCGGTGACGTACGGTCGGCGAGGATGCCGAGGAGGAAGCGCAGCACGGCGCCGGCGAGGATCGGTGTGGGGACCATCAGCGAGCGTTGCTGGGTGGACAGTTCGAGGTCGGCGGCGATCTGCACGCCCAGCGGACCGAGCACGTACCAGACCATGAAGCTCAGGTCGAAATAGAGGAAGGCGGCGAACAGCGTCGGTGCGTGGCCGGCTTTCCAGAAACTTGTATTCATCTCTCACCTCAATCGGCAGTGATTAAAAGAACCCCCGCCAGCCGACACAGCGTGGTAGGCCGGTGGCGAGGGAAACGGCAGGCTTTTGGCCCGCCGCGGATGGCCAAGGCCATCAAGGAGCAAGAAGTCAAACGCACCGCTGGATCACAGTCGGCATGCCGGCCCCGGCAACGGGGCAGAAACGAAAAAGGCGCCGCCTCAACGCGGTACCTGACCGACCGGTTGAATGCGACGCCTTTGCCGTATGGGGCAACCATCATTGGCTGCCGTCGAAGGGGTTACTGCAAGTGCTGGGCCAACTTCGCTAAAGCGCCCCGCGGCACTGTTATGGGCACGGTTGCGGGGTGTTCAGGCAACTGCTGGCTGCAATCTGGAGCGTGCGGGGGCTTTTGTGCGCGCTATTGGTGCGCGCTTACAGCCAGTTGGCCTGGGGGAACTTGGCGCTGAACGACTCGGCCATCGCCACCACCTGCGAGGCGCGGTAGTCGAAGAACACGAAGCCGGACTTGGCCAGCGCGATCAGTCGGCCATCGGCGGGGCGGGTGATACGGAAGATGATGTCGCCGCCGTATTTGTTCAGGTCCATCACGCCAACCTGAAACAGCAGCTGGTCGCGGGCGTGGGCTTCGGCCTTATAGGTGGTGGCAAGATCGGTGACGATGATGCCGATACCATCCTCGCGGGTTTCTTCCACGCCCATCTCGAACAGAAAGCGCGCCCGCGCCTCGGAAATCATCGAGATCATCGAATCGTTGGCCAGGTGGTTGGCGGCGTTGATGTCGGTGATGCGCACGGTGAGATGGGTCTGATAGCAGAACAGCTCATCGGCAAAGTGCAGGTCCAGGCGGGCCATGGCAAACCTCGGGTAATCAAAGCGGAGGCGCAGTTTACTGCGTAGGGATAAATCGCAGGCGATAAAAAGCCCGGCACGGGGCCGGGCTTTTGGGGCAGCCTGGGCTTAGCCCAGGTGCTGCTTGTCCAGCTCGATGGCCGCGTCCAGGGTTTCCAGGAAGGCCTTGCGGGTCTTCAGCTTGGTGTTCTTGTGCGCGGTCATGTTGACCTTCTTCATCTGCGTGGCCATGGCCTTGGCAGCGTTCATCAGCTCCTCGGGCGCGACGACGGCGTCGAGGAAGCCGGCTTCGAGCGCCTGCTGCGGGTTGAACATCTCGCCGTTGATCACCGAGCGGTTGAAGAAGTTCTTGCGCAGGCGGTCACGAGCCAGCTCGATGCCGACGTGGTGCATGGTCATGCCGATCAGCACTTCGTTGAGGCCGATGCTGAACGGGCCTTCGGCGCCGACGCGGTAGTCGGCCGAGAGCAGAATGAAGGCGCCCTTGGCCACGGCATGGCCTGGGCAGGCGACGATGATCGGGTAAGGGTGCGACAGCATGCGGCGCGCCAGGGTGGAGCCGGCGGCCACCAGGTTGATGGCATTCTGCGGGCTGGAGGTCATGACCTTGAGGTCATAGCCACCGGAAAGGATGCCCGGCTGGCCGGTGATGATGACGATGGCGCGATCGGCTTCGGCCTGGTCCAGGGCGGCATTGAAGGCGGCGATCACGTCCGGGGAAATGGCGTTGACCTTGCCGTTGCTGATAGTCAGGGTGGCAATGCCGTCTTCGAGTTGGTAGCTGATCAGGTCGCTCATATCTGTGTTCCTAGGTTGCGGCCGATGCCGAAAGGTCGGCAGACCTTACTCAGCCTGATGGCGGAGGACAAGCCTTGAGGCTGACCGGCAGGTCGCGTGAACGCCTGTACACGAGCGCCGCGGCGGCCGGGTAAGCACATGAAAAAACTGCAAAAAGAGGTTGCCAATGCAGGCCTGTTCGGATAATTTAGCGCGCCTCGACGGGGTGCAAGCCCAGCGAGATCCGGTGAAGTGTCCGAGCGGTTGAAGGAGCACGCCTGGAAAGTGTGTATACGGGAAACCGTATCAAGGGTTCGAATCCCTTCTTCACCGCCAGACCTTAGAAAAAGCCCAGCCTAGTGCTGGGCTTTTTCGTTTCTGTCTATGCGCTCATTCTTCCATGGCGCTGCGGCCAAGAGGCTCGGCGTGGTGCACAATCAGCCACCTCAACGATTGGCGAGAGCAGGTTATGGCGGGGCAGTGGGACATCTTCTGCGCGGTGGTGGACAACTACGGCGATATCGGCGTGACCTTGCGTCTGGCCCGCCAGCTGGTGGCCGAGCAGGGCGTGGCGGTGCGCTTGTGGGTGGATGATCTGCGCGCCCTGCAGCCGCTGTGTCCGGCCGCCTCGCTGACAGCACCGCAGCAGTGGCTGGAGGGTATCGAGGTGCGTGCCTGGACGGCCGAGTCGGCCGCCGACGTGGTGCCAGGCGAAGTGGTGATCGAGGCCTTTGCCTGTGAACTGCCGGCTTCTTTTATTGCGGCCATGGCCGCTCTGCCGCGCCCGCCGCTGTGGCTGAATCTGGAGTACCTCAGTGCCGAGGACTGGGTGGCGGGCTGTCACGCGCTGCCGTCGCCGCAGCCTTCCGGCCTGCGCAAGTTCTTCTTCTTTCCCGGCTTTACCGAAGGGACCGGCGGCCTGCTGCGCGAGGGTGATCTGCTGGCGCGCCGTGATGCGCTGCAGCGCGATCCGGCCGCGCGCATGGCCTTTCTCGAACGACTGGGCGTCACGCCGCAGGCCGATGCGCGGCTGGTCTCCCTATTTGCCTACGAGAATGCCGGGCTCGCCGAGTGGCTGGAGGCCATGGCCAACGGCGAAGACGTGGTGCAGCTGCTGGTGCCGCAGGGGCGCATCCAGGCGCAGCTGCAGGACTGGCTGGGCGTGACGGCGATGCAGCCGGGGCAGGTCTGGCAGCGCGGTTGCCTGCAGGTGCAGCTGCTGTCCTTCATGCCGCAGGGCGATTACGACCGGCTGCTGTGGTGCTGCGATTTCAATGCGGTGCGCGGCGAGGATTCCTTCGTGCGTGCGCAGTGGGCGGCGCGGCCACTGCTCTGGCATATCTACCAGCAGGCGGAGGATGCGCATTGGGACAAGCTGGAGGCATTCCTGGGGCTGTATGTCGAGGGGCTTAGCGAGCCGGCGGCACTGGCGTTGCGCGGATTGTGGCGGGCCTGGAATGCCGGGCAGGGCATGGGCCCGGCCTGGCGGGCGATGCAGTCGCACTGGTTGGCGCTGGCCGAGCACGCCCGCCAATGGAGTGTCCGGCAGGCCGCTTATCCTGATCTTGCGACGGCTCTGGCGCAGTTTTACCGAAATTCGCTATCATGCGCGGCCTAGAAATTCGTACCTCCATCTATATCCCGGATATTTCGTATGAAAACCGCACAAGAAATGAAGGCCAACAGCGTCGCTCTGATCGACGGTCATCCTTGGCTCATCCAGAAAGCTGAATTCACCAAGTCCGGTCGTAACAGCGCCATCGTCAAGATGAAGCTGAAGAACCTGATCAACGGCTCCAAGACTGAGACCGTGTACAAGGCCGACGACAAGATGGAGCCGGTCATCCTTGAGCGCAAGGAAGTGACCCTGTCCTACATCAGCGGTGACGACTACGTCTTCATGGACCCGGAATACAACTCTTACGAGCTGCGCGCCGAAGATCTGGAAAGCGTTCTGCCGTTCATCGAAGAAGGCATGACCGACGTCTGCGAAGCCGTGTTCTTCGAAGGCAAAGTGATCTCCGTTGACCTGCCGACCACCATCGTGCGTCAGATCACCTACACCGAGAACTCCGCCCGTGGCGATACTTCCGGTAAGGTGATGAAGCCGGCCAAGCTGGCCAACGGTACCGAAGTCAAGGTTGCAGACTTCTGCAACATCGACGACTGGATCGAAATCGACACCCGCGACGGCTCCTACAAGGGCCGTACTCAGGCTCCGCAAGCCTAAGTCATCGCGTGTCTCCAGAGCCCGGCCTAGTGCCGGGCTTTGTCTTTGTAGCGAGAGAACAATGGAACTGATCACTGCTGGTGTGCATGTGTTGCTGGGCGCCTTGCTTGGCACCATTGGCGGGCTGTTCGGCATAGGTGGCGGGCTGATTGCCATTCCGGCACTGGGCATCCTGTTCGGTCTGGATCAGCAGTTGGCCCAGGGCACGGCCCTGGTGATGGTGGTGCCCAATGTGTTGCTGGCCTTGTGGCGCTATCACCAGCACAACCCGATCGACCTGCGCCATGCGCTGGCGCTGGGACTCTCCGGGCTGCTCAGCGCCTGGCTGGCGTCGCTGCTGGCGCTGCAGCTGGATGCCCGCAGCATGCGTTATGCCTTCGTTGGCTTCCTCCTGGCCCTGGCCCTGTTCAATCTCTGGCGTCTGTACCGGCCCTTGCCGGCCGCGGGCCAGGGGCTGCGCTATCCCTGGCCCTGGCTGGGCGTGCTGGGCGGCTTGTCCGGTCTGCTGGGCGGGCTGTTCGCCGTGGGCAGCGCGGTGCTGGCGACGCCGAGCCTGACCGCGATCTTTGGCGTTTCCCAGGTCGTTGCCCAGGGCTTGTCGCTGTCCCTGGCACTGCCGGCCACGGCGGTGACGCTGGTCACCTATGCCGCCCATGACGAGGTCAACTGGAGCATGGGCATTCCGCTGGCCATTGGCGGGCTGCTCAGCATCAGTTGGGGGGTGAAACTGGCTCATGCCTTGCCCGATCGCCTGCTGCGCAAGCTGTTCTGCCACTTCCTGCTGGTCTGTGCGGCGGGGCTCGTCCTTATAGCCTGAAGCCCTCGACGATCTGCCCGGCCAGGGTCTCGGTGACCGCGGACTGCTGCGCGGGGTTGCGCAGCAGCACGATGCTGGTGGCCGGCAGCTCCGGCAGACCATGACAGTTGCCGAGTATTTCCAGATCCGGGGTGATGATGCTCTCCAGCTGCGCGGTGATGGCCAGGGCCGCGCTGACCACGGCCATCAGCGCCGACAGGCTGGGGCTGGAGTAGGCGATGCGGCAGGGTCGCTCGCTGGCGTCCGCCGCGTGGCAGGCCCTGGCGCGGCAGAAGCAGCCGGCGCTGTCCAGTGCGGCGCTCAAGGACATCGGCCTGTCGCGCGCCGATGTCTGGCAGGAGAGTGACCGGCCATTCTGGGACGATCCGCGCAATTCCTGACAAATGGGCGAACCAAGCTTGATTGGTACGATGGTGCCAGATATGCTGACCCCATAACAACGACAAGCCTGGTGATCTGTCCATGTACCTTCGTCCCGCGCTGCTGGCCGCCTTGTGCCTGGCTAGTCCGCTCGCTCAGTCCGCCGATGCGGCGGCGGGTGAGAAACTCTTCGCCACTACCTGCGTGGCCTGCCACGGCGCCAAGGCCGAGGGCAATCCGGCGCTGCAGGCCCCGGCCCTGGCCGGCCAGCAGGCCGATTATCTGCAGCGCCAGCTGGCGCAGTTCCGTGGCGGCCAGCGCGGCGCCCAGGCCGGCGACGCCGGTGGCGCGCAGATGGCGCCAATGGCCAAGGCCCTGGCTGATGACGCGGCCGTGGCCAATGTGGCGGCCTATCTCGCCAGCCTGCCGCTGCCCACGGTGGCGGCCAGCGTGCAGGGCGATGCGGCCCAGGGTGCCAAGCTCTATCAGTCCAAGTGTGGGGCCTGTCATGGCGGGCAGGGCGAGGGCAATCCGGCGTTCAGCGCGCCGCGCCTGACCTCGATCGGCGATGCTTATCTGAAGACTCAGGTCGAGCATTTCCGCGGCGGCCTGCGCGGCTACGATCCGACTGATCGCTACGGCAAGCAGATGAAGCTGATGGCCGGCACCGTCAACGAGGCCGAACTGGCCGATATTCTCGCCCACCTCAATAGCCTGGGCGCGAAGTGATGCGTCACCTGTTTCTTGTTCTGCTGGCCTGGCCGCTGCTGGGCTGGGCCCAGGCACCGATCCACCTGGCCGATGTCTGCCCGGCTGGCTTCGAAACCAGCGCCGAGAACACCTGCAAGCTGCACACGCGCTATGACCAGTACGACTCGCTCTACGAGCGCGGCGTGGGCGGTCTGCAGACCGCGCTGCCGGCCCATCGCGAGGGCTTCAGCCCGCAGCAGATCGATCTGGGCCGGCACCTGTTCTTCGACCCGGTGCTGTCGGGCGACCAGACTCAGTCCTGCGCCAGCTGCCACCATCCCAAGCTGGGCTTTGCCGATGGCCTGAAGCGCAGCATCGGCGCCAATGGCGCGGAAAACCAGCGGGCGGCGCCGAGCCTGTGGAACATGGCCTTCCTCACCCGTTTCTTCTGGGATGCCCGCTCCGGCTCGCTGGAAGAGCAGATGACCGGCCCGCTGTTTTCGCCGGTGGAGATGGCCGCCAGCCCCGAGCTGCTGCTTGAGCGGCTGAACGCCAGCGCCGAGTATCGCCGGCTGTTCGCCGAGGCTTACCCGAAGCAGGACGTGGTGACGCTGGATCAGCTCTACCTGTCGCTGGCGGCTTTCCAGACCTCGCTGATCTCGCTCAACAGCCCCTACGATCGCTACGCCCACGGCTCGCCCGATGCGCTCAATGCCCGGGAACTGGAAGGCTTCAACGTCTACCGCTCGTTCGTCGCGCGCTGCTCCGAATGCCACACGCCGCCGCTGTTCACCAACCAGCAGATCGCCGTGATCGGCGTGCCCGAGCCGGATGGCCGGCCCTTCGATCCGGGTGCCCAGGTGCCCTTCAACAACCCGGACTGGCGCGGCGGCTTCAAGGTGCCGTCGCTGCGCAATGTGGCGCAGACCGCGCCGTACATGCATTCGGGCAGCTTTGCCACGCTGCGCGACGCCGCCGAGTTCTACACCAAGGGCCGTGGTCACGCGCTGCCCGAGGCAGAGAAGGGCCGGGTCCAGCTGCACTGGCACATCTGGGAGCCCAAGCTGGCCGAGCACGAGCTCGACCGCCTGGTGGACTTCATGCGCGCGCTGACCGACGAATCCTTCACCCCGGCCATTCCGGCGCAGGTCCCCTCGGGCCTGGCGCCGGTCGGCCGGGTGCCACCGGCCTTGCAGGCACGGATCGCTTCGACCACTCCCACCGACAACAAGAACGAACCAACCGGAGAATAAAATGGCCAAGAAACTCTTGAGCGTGGCGATTGCCGCTGCCCTGCTGGGTGGCGGTGTCTTCCTGGGTACTCAGCTGGGCGGCGACAACAGCGCCACCATCGTTGGCGGCGCCGACCGCTACGCCAAGTCGGACAACAAGACCGCCGCGGTCGGTTCGCTGGCCAAGAGCGTGGGCGCCAGCGGCAAGGGCCAGGTCATCGAGGTCAGGGCCGGCGACTCCATCCAGGCCGCCGTGCGCGCCGCCAAGCCGGGCGACGTGATCCGCGTGTTTCCGGGCACCTACAAGGAAACCGTGTACATCGATAAGGATGACATCCTGATCACCGGCGTGATCGAGCAGGGCCAGTGGCCGATCATGGAGGGTGAGCGCAAGCTCAACGACGCCATCCTCTACTCGGGCAACAACATCACCGTCGAGAACCTGTTGATCACCCACTACAAGGGCAACGCGATCATGGGCCAGGCGGGCAACAACTTCCTGATCCGCAACAACCGCATCGTCGACACCGGCGTCTACGGCATCTTCCCGCAGTTGGGCAAGAACGGTCTGATCAGCAACAACATCGTCAGCGGCATCGAAGACGCGGCCATCTACGTCGGCATGAGCGACAACGTTCACGTCAACAACAACGAGGTGTACGCCAGCGTCGCCGGCATCGAGTTCGAGAACTCCCGCCACGGCGTGATCGAGAACAACCTGGTGTACGACAACGCCGGCGGCATCCTCACCTTCATCACGCCGGGGCTGCCGATCAAGACCACCTATGACCTGATCATCCGCAACAACTTCATCACCAATAACAACCATGTGAACTTCGGCGCGCCGGGCTCCATGGTCTCCGGCGTGCCGTCCGGCACCGGCGTAGTGATCATGGCCGCCGACGAGGTGACCCTGGAGAACAACATCATCTCCGGCAACAAGAACGCCGCGATCATCATCACCGACCACGACAGCTTCCCGAACATCACCCGTGACCCGGAAACCGACCCGAAGTCGGACAAGGTGGCGATTCTCAACAACGTGATGTACGGCAATGGTCATGAGCCGATCGACGAGATCAAGGCGCTCAAGGTGGCCACGCTCACCAGCGGCAACGTGGATATCGTCAACGTCGGCAGCAGCCGCGAAAGCTGCATCCTCAACCGTGCCCAGTACATCACGGTTGGCCTCAAGGATTACGGCACCTGCGGCTTCTCCACCACCGCCGACGTGGTCACCCGCCTGCTGCCAGAGCCGGTGCCGCCGCGCGAGATCACCGAGCTGGACAAGGGCAAACTGACCTACTTCGGCGTGTGCACCGGCTGCCATGCCTATGGCATGCGCATGATCGGCCCTTCGGTGGAAACCATCCAGGCGCTGTACATGGACAATCCGCAGGGTATCGCCGAGTACATCGCCAAACCGGTGAAGAAACGCGAGGACTACCCGGCCATGCCAGCCCAGGACTACCTGTCCGAGGCCGAACGCCTGGCAGTGGCCAAGTTCATGCTGGGCGTGGATAACCACGGGATCTTCCATGATCAGGCGCTGAACCAGAACCAATAAGCGCTTAGCAGCGCAACATAAAACGGGGCCTTCTGGCCCCGTTTTGCATTCCGCGGACTGGTGATCAGTCGGCCTGGGCCAACGCCTCGGCGACGAAGTCCAGGCGGTCCTGGCCGAAGAACATCTCGCCGCCGACGAAGCAGGTCGGCGCGCCGAACACGCCGCGTTGGACAGCCTCTTCGGTGGCGGCCTTGAGCGCGGCCTTGACCTCGTCTTCGGCCACCCACGTGGCGAAGGCCTGGGCATCCAGCCCGGCCTCGGTCAGCACCTCATTCACTACGGCGGGGTCGGCCAGGTTGCGCTGCCGGGTCCAGAGCGCCTCGAACATCGCCTTCACATAGGTCTCGAACTGCCCGGGGGCGCGCAGCTGGTAGGCGCAGGCGCCGCGCATCAGCGTCAGGGTGTTGATCGGGAAGTTCGGGTTGAGCGAGAAGGCCACACCATAGCGGCGGGCGAAGCGCTGGAAGTCGATCAGGGTGTAGCGGCCCTTGGCCGGCACGCTGATCGGCGAGGCGTTGCCGGTGGCCTGGAACACGCCACCCAGCAGCATGGGACGAAAGCGCAGCTCGGCGCCGTGGCGGGCGCACAGGTCCGGCAGTTGGGTCCAGGCCAGGTAGCTGGCCGGGCTGCCGAAGTCGAAGAAGAATTCCACGGTCTTGCTCATGGTGACTGTTCCTATATGGGGGAGGGCCGGCGTTACCATTTTTCCTGCCAGGGGCGCAGGTCCAGCTCGAACGTCCAGGCATCGCGCGGCTGGGCGTGCAGGTGCCAGTAGTTGTCGGCGATATGCTCGGGGTCGAGGATGCCGTCCTGGTCCTTGCGCGCGTAGAGGTCGGGGAAGGTGTCGCGGATGAAGGCGGTGTCGATGGCGCCGTCGACCACTACATGGCCGACATGGATACCGCGCGGCCCCAGCTCGCGCGCCATGCTCTGGGCCAGGGCGCGGATGCCATGCTTGGCGCCGGCGAAGGCGGCGAAACCTGCTGCTCCGCGCAATCCTGCGGTGGCGCCGGTGAACAGGATGGTGCCGCGCTGGCGCGTGACCATGCGCCGGGCCACGGCCTGGGCGGTGAGGAAGCCGGCGAAGCAGGCCATCTCCCAGATCTTGAAGTACTTGCGCGCGGTCTCATCGAGGATGCTGCAGGGCACGTTGGCGCCGATATTGAAGACGAAGGCCTCGATGGTGCCGATATCGCGCTCGATGGTTTCCACCAGTTCGGCAACGTCCTCCTCCTTGCGCGCATCGGAGGCAAAGCCGTGGGCCTGGCCGCCGTCTGCGATGATCTCGTCGACCAAGGGCTTGAGCTTGTCGGCGCTGCGCCGGGTGACGCAGGCGATGTAGCCCTCGCGGGCGAAGCGTTTGGCGATGGCGCCGCCGGTGGCGTCGCCGGCCCCTATGACCAGCACGACTTTTTGGGATTCGGACATGGCGGTTTCTCTGGGTGATTAGCTTTATAAACGATCGTTAGGTAAACGAACGCTATGCTATGGTTTCGGGAGCGTCAAGAGGAGAGAGGACACAGGCATGCGCTATTCGGCCGAACACAAGCAACAGACCCGCGAGAAGCTGCTGCACAGCAGCGGCGCGCTGGCCAAGGCCGGCGGCTTCGCCACCACCGGCGTCGACGGCCTGATGAAGGCCATTGGTCTGACTGGCGGCGCTTTCTACAGCCATTTCCCGTCGAAGAGTGATTTGTTCACTGAGATCGTCCGCCGCGAGCTGTCGCACAGCCCGATTGCCCTGCTGAGCCAGGCCGAAGATGCCGGGCGCGACAAGCTGCAGCGCTGCCTGGAGCGCTACCTGAGCCTGGCGCACCTGCACAATCCCGAGACGGGCTGCGCCATCCCGGCCCTCGGCGCGGAGATCGCCCGCGCCGAGCCGGCCGTGCGCGAGGAGGCCGAGCACTGGTTGTGCCAGATCCAGCAGGCCTGGGCCGGGATTCTGGATGACGGCGAGCTGGCCTGGGCGCTGCTGGCTCAGTGCGTCGGCGCCCTGGTGGTGGCGCGCATGCTGGCCCGCAAGGACGTGCAGGAGCAGGTACTGGACGCCAGCCGCGCGCTGGTCAACCGATTACTGCCCGCGCCGGCGGATTGATAATGCAAAACGGGACCCGCAGGTCCCGTTGTTGTCTTGGTGCAGAGTCTCAGAACCTGTTCAAAGTCTCGCGAGCTAGAGTCAGGCAAGGCGAAATCGGGCGAAGAAGCGCAGTTTACGAGGTGTAAATGAGCATGACTCGCTTCGCTCGCCCCTTCGGGGCCGCCCCAAGGGGCGTTAGCCGCAAGCGGCTTCTGAGCCCGGTTTCAACACAGCATGGCCGACGCGCAGCAGACTTTGGATAGGTTCTTAAACCGGGATCTGCCGCACCTGCGCCAGCCACTCGGGCTCCAGGGTATCGAGTTCAGTCGGCAGGCCGAGGGCTTCGAGTCGGGCCTTGTGCTGGTCGATCTCATGCACCATCTGGCTGAGGGCGCTGGAGTTGCCATCCAGCTCGTGCCCCTGGGTTACGCCCAAGTGGTAGAAACGCAGCAGCCTGAGTGCCGTCGGATTCTCTGCAGCAACGCCGGCCGTCACATGGTGCATGACGTTAGTGATGCTCATCAGGCTGCGCTTGAGGCGCCAGCCATACACCGCCGGGGCCATCCAGGGCTGTGCCCAGAGCTTGAAACGCACCAGGGCGATGGTCAGCAGCAAGCCCAGCAGCACGCCACCTAGGTTAAGGCGGAAGTTGTCGCCGCCGGGCTCGCCGAACAGCTGCACGGCCAGGGTCGACAGCAGCATGGCCAGCAGCCCGAAAATCGTGATGATGATCAGCGTGATGCGCCGGGTATCGCGGCGATAGGCCTCAGGATTCATGGGCTGTAGGGTAAAAGACATGGCAAGTGACTCCAGCGGAATTTGTAGGGAAAAGGGGGCTGGTGGCTAACACTCTGGTTAGCGGATAGATGGCATAAGGCCGTGATGAAACTTCTCGGCGGCAGAGATCCAGAAGATCTGTTGATAGTGTTCTAGCTACTCGAAGTTCCGGCGAATTCCTGCTGGTAATGCGCGACAGCCTGCTCCAGGTTAAAGAACATTTGTCTGCGGCCCAGACGCTCGGCGAGACCGGATTTCTGCACAACTTCCAATACTTCTGGATTCATCCCCACCAGCCACAGCTCAATACCAGCATCGCCCAGCCTGTCGACTGCTTCTGACAGTGATTGCAGCGCGGTGTATTCCAGTTCGGATACCGCCCGCAGATGCAAGGCAATGACCCTGGGTTCATGTGAACTGATCAGCTCCCTCAACAACTGCCCAATGCGGGCAACGTTGCCAAAATATATCCAGCCTTCGGGGCGCAGCAGCAGTAGCCCCGGGAAGGTCTCATCTTCGGGATGCTCAGCTGAAAGTGGTCTGTACACGTTGGTGCCTGGCTTTCGTCCGAGCACCAGCAGTGGCAAATGATTGGCATGCATCAGCATGGCGACCAGCGAAGCCAGCACGGCCACAATGACTCCATTCAGCGTTCCCAGCAGCAGTACGCCAAACAAGGCCACCAGCGCCCAGCGAAACTCCATGATGCGGATGCGCCGGATAGCCTTGAAACTGGCTGGATTGCAGAGACTGAGGCTGGCCATTATGACCACTGCTGCCAGCGTGGCGTGCGGCAGTAGGGCAATCAACTGGGCCAAAAACAGCAGTGTCAGCAGAACCACGGTGGCACTGAAGATCGCAGCCAGTTGGCTGCGGGCGCCGGCGGCTTCGTTAACCGCCGTCTGCGAGGTGCCGCCACCGGCCGGCATGATGTGAAAGAGGCCGCCGAGCAGGTTGGCCATACCGGTAGCCATCAGTTCGTGATTGGCTTCCGGAGTGGCTTCGCCTTTGTGCAGGAAGGCCCGCCCGGCAGCGGCGGATTCGACGAAGCTCATCAGTGCTATGCCGAGGGCCGAGGGCCAAAGTTGTTGCAGCAGATCGAGG
>JACCEE010464632.1_pt1 | contig 16516 bp, 17 predicted proteins | sample 7449931 | NCBI WGS metagenome assembly JACCEE01 (sample SAMN15323457, study PRJNA562643) | freshwater metagenome | isolation source: river surface water | place: USA:Blue River Watershed | collected 2017-08-19 | reverse complement strand
CCCAACAAACCTTCGCAAGCCGCTAAGGTTGCACAGGAGGATGTCCAGACCAGTAAGCGATCCATCTCCAACCGTTATACCGCAGCTCAACAAATGGGTAGAATTGCTCCTCTCCCCGCTCGCGACATAAAAGCTTCGCGCAAGAAAGGTTCGCACCTACCTATTCTTTTTGCGCTTCTGTCTGTAGCTTTCGTTGTATCCATTTTTTCTCTGTGGATATTTTTGGACATCGGCTCGATTTTATTCGGAAACAACGCTAAACCAACGCCCACTTCGTCTGTTGCTACAAGTTCCGTTACCGCTGTAGCTACGACTACTGAGACAACGCAGGATGTTACGACGCAGGCCAGTTCAGAGGTAACCACTGCTGCGACCACGACCAAAGAGACGACTGCGGCAACGACCACGGAACAGACGACAGCCGCGACAACGAAAGAGACAACGAAAGAGACAACAGCGGCGACCACGAAGGAAACAACGGCAGCCACGACCAAGGAAACGACTGCGGCGACGACGAAGGCTACGACGACCAAATCAGTCTCTTCTACTTCGGCGACGATTCCATCCGCATTCGCCACTACGATCACGGATGGTAAATCCTCAGCTGATACGGCCAGCTTTAACATCAACTTCAAGAACACCGGTTCGAGTGATGTATCGCTTCTCGACGGTGTCGAGAATATTACGGTAACCTTTGTCACGAATGGGGCCGTCATCGAATCTGTCACTTCGGACGACTTTGTCTTCACACCCAAGGAAGGTAAGACGAATGTATTCATCGGAGTACCCGTAAGTACAGATATTATTAAGAAGACGGAGACGAAGACGGTCACAGTTTCTGCCGTCTCCGAAGATGGTGTTACGATCGGAAAATACTCGGTCAAGTATTACGTTCTCTGTTACTCCTGATTCTCGACTCACCGCAAATCAAAAGGCCTTCGATTTTAAAGAATCGAAGGCCTTTTAATTTGCGTTTCATACCTATATCTTACTTCTCAATCTTCATGCCCGAAAGATATGCATTGATGAAGCCGTCTAACTCACCATCCATTACAGCGTCAACATCTACGAGCTCGTATCCGGTACGATGGTCCTTTACCATCGTGTACGGACAGAAAACATAGGACCGAATCTGGCTGCCCCAAGCAATATCCATCTGATTGCCCTTAAGATCTTCAATCTTTTCCATATGCGCCGCCTGAGCCAAGGCAAAAAGCTTGGCCTTAAGCATGTTCATCGCGGTCTCTTTGTTCTGGACTTGTGACCGTTCTGATTGACAGGATGTAACACAACCGGTAGGAAGATGCGTAAGTCGAACGGCTGAATCCGTCTTATTGATATGCTGTCCGCCTTTACCCGAAGCACGATAGGTATCGATGCGTAGATCTGCCGGATTTATTGTGATATTGATCGATTCATCAAGCTCCGGAATTACTTCACAGGAAGCAAACGACGTGTGACGACGTCCGGAAGAATCAAACGGAGAGATTCGAACAAGACGATGGACGCCAATCTCGGATCGCAAAAAACCATAAGCATTCTCACCGGTTACAAGAATAGAGCAACTTTTGATTCCTGCTTCATCACCGTCAAGATAATCAAGTTCTTTCACCACAAAATCATGCGCTTCTGCCCATCGATTGTACATGCGATAGAGCATAGATACCCAGTCCTGCGCCTCTGTGCCACCGGCACCCGCATGCAGGGTGAGAATCGCATTGTTCTTGTCGTATTCTCCCGTCAGGAGAGTCTCAAGCCGCATATTCTCCAGTTCGTGCCGGAAGTGCACACTGCCCTGCAAAGCCTCCTCAAGAACCTCGCGATCTTCCACTTCATTCCCAAGTTCACAAAGAACCAGAAGGTCTTCTCTTTCCTTCTCAAGCGCGTGATAACGGTCAACTCTCTTCTGCAACTGGCGCATTCTCGATTGAACTGACTGAGCACGTTCAATATTGCCCCAGAAATCCGGTTCCTGCGCTCTGGCTTCCAGTTCCGAAATCTCATCATGAAGACGCGAAATATGGAGTGCGTCTTTCAAAACACGAAGCTGACCTTCCGCTCCTTCGAGCTCAAGTCGCAAGGTGTCAAATTCTAACATAATTTATCGTCCTTCCTCTTTAAGTTGCTTAACAAATTCTCCCAGTCGAATCATCGCCTGTTGAATGTTTTCGATAGATGAAGCATAACTGATTCTGACGAATCCTTCTCCGCAATCGCCGAATGCTCGTCCCGGTACAATAGCTACTTTCTTCTCTCGAAGGAAACGCTCGCAGAATGTATCCGAATCAATTCCAAGAGACGCGATACAGGGAAATGCATAGAATGCCCCGGTTGGTTCATAACAAGATAGACCGGCATCCCGGCATCCTTTGACGACAATTCTTCTTCTGCGGTTGTACTCGTCCCTCATCTCCGCAACGTCCTTATCCGCATTGCGAGCCGCTTCAATCGCGGCATACTGAGCGGTTGTCGGAGAACTCATGATACAGTATTGATGAATCTTATTCATGGCTCCAATGATCTCAGCCGGACCGCAGGCATAGCCGATTCGCCAGCCGGTCATCGCATATGCCTTAGAAAAACCGTTGATCAAGATCGTGCGATCTGTCATAGACGGAAACGACGCCAAAGAATAATGCGGTTCATCGTTATAGGATAACTCTGAATAGAGTTCATCGCTAAGTACAAGCACATCCGGGTATCGATCGAGGACATCCACGATCGCGGACAACTCGCTCTTTGACATTGTCGCTCCGGTCGGGTTATTAGGATATCCGATCATAACAAGCTTCGTCTTCTTGGTAATTGCAGCCTCGAGATCCTGAGGGAGCAATTTGAAAGAGTCCTCGGCACGCGTCGGCACGATCACAGGAACTCCCATCGCCAGCTTAACCGCAGCCTTGTACGCGACAAAGCAGGGTTCGACAATGACAACCTCATCGCCCGGATTAATCAATGCGCGAATAGCGATGTCTATGCCTTCGCTGCCTCCAACCGTGACGAGAACCTGATTCTGAGGATCATAGCGAAGTTTCTGCTTGCGCAACAGATATTCCGCGATCGCTTCACGCAATTCGGAAAAACCTGCATTCGGCGAATAATGGGTATAACCCAATTCCAACGAATAAATTCCGGCTTCGCGTATACGCCAAGGCGTTACGAAATCCGGTTCGCCGATCGATAACGAAATGACCTCGCCTTTCATTTCGTTCGCGAGATCAAAAAAACGACGGATCGCCGAAGGTGGGATGGACTTCACTTGATCAGATAACAGGTCGTTATAATCCTTCATCATATATGTTGACTCTCTTTACTATGAATTCGGGTCAATCCAATCACAAAATCACAGCTTCTCTGCGATCAACCGGCTTATCATCGAAAACCACGCCGTTGCTCTTATACTTCTTTAAGATGAAATGTGTCGCGGTAGATACAACGCCATCCATCGGAGCGACCTTATTGGAGATAAATGACGCGACTTCCCTGAGCGTCGAATCTTCAATGATCAGCATAAGATCGAATCCGCCGGACATAAGATAGCAGCTTGTCACCTGGGGATATCGGAACAGATGCTGCGCAATACGGTCAAAGCCCTGATCTCGCTGAGGGTTCAACCGCACCTCAATCAAAGCGGTAACGGACTCTCTCTTCGTCTTGTCCCAATTGACGACGGTTGTATATCCGAGAATGATCTCTTCCTCGCGAAGCTTCGTGAGTTCCTCGGCAATCTCATCCTCAGATACTCCGAGCATTACAGCCAGATCCGGCTGCGTTAATCTGGCATTATGTTCAATCAGTCGAAGAAGTTCATAACGATCCAGCATAGACACCTCCAAAGGACATCGTAACGTTTCCGCTCATTGTAACACAACGCATGAAGCAAGGGCAACGCTGCCGACAGGCGAAACGCGTCGAACGTATGTTCTCCGCGTCGTTTTACGATTCAGCATCCGCACCCGGGAGTACATGAATCCATTTACGTGACATGAAGCGAAAAAATCCAATAACTGCTTTGATGAATTCGTCGGATACGGTAAGCAGATATACAATGATAAGTCCGGCACCCCAATATCTTCCGGCTGCAAATGCCATAGGAATCGAGAACAACCAGAGCGGGACAAGTTCAGCAACAAAAGCGAATCGAGTATCTCCTCCCGCTCGCATCGCACCGAGGAGATTCTCCAAATTAAATGTCTTGATCGGCAGCACAATCCCGAAAAGAATGATGAGAAGTTGAGCGTACGACCTCGCATCTTCCGAAACGCGAAAATAGCTTGTGATCGTCCCGGAGAAAAGAATGAGAAGAATTCCCGTGACAAGTCCCAAAAGGCTTCCAAACGCATTGGTTCTGGCCGCATAGACAAAGGCATGTCTGGGCTTTCCTTCCCCGATTTTGTGACCGACCATAGCGGCAGATGCAGAAGCGATACCCATTAACAAGGCAAAACTTACCCGATCAATGGTTTGCATTATACTGTAGGCAGTTGCATAAGCGGTCCCCATATGACCATACAAAGCCGTATATGTAGAGACACCCAGTGCCCAGAAAAACTCATTTGCAACTACAGGGATCGATACAACAAGCATCTCACGCACAAAATCTTTACGAATACCCGAGAAATTACGAGGGTAGACAGCAACGAGGTATTTTCGCGCATAGATAATCAACACAAGAACAGTAAATTCTACGATTCGTGCGACAAGAGTAGCAATTGCCGCTCCTTTAACTCCTAGCGCGGGTGCACCGAACAATCCGTTAATTAGGATCGCGTTTAGAACTGTATTCGTAACAATGGAGATAAGCGAGACCGCAAAGGGCATTACAGCTCTCTTGGTACTTCGAAGACCGCTATAGAACAGGTTTGCCACGGCCGTAAGCGGATAACTGATCGAGACAATCTGAAGGTATTCACTGCCAAGTCGAATTGTCTCCTGGTCAGTGGTAAAGATTCCGATGATTTGTTTCGCAAAAATCAAGGTGAGAATCGTAAAGATTACCGATAAACAGAGCGCAGATAAGAAACCCAGCGCGAGGGTCTTCTTAATACCAGAATGGTCGTTGCGGCCGAAATATTGGGCGACAAAGACGGCACTTCCAGAACCGACACCAAAAATGATGACGATTAACAGAAAAAAGACGGTATTGGCAAAACCTACCGACGCCAAGGCGCGATCGCCCAAACCCGAGACCATAAGGTTGTCGATCAGATTGAGACTTGCACTGAAAAGATTCTGCAAAGCAACGGGGAGTCCGATGACAACAAGCGTCTTCCAATACGCTTTGTCCCGAAAGATTCCCGGTATATCTGTATTTAGCATAAATATTCGTCCTTCAATGTCGCTGAAACGCAAGGTTTTTCTTCAGGGAATACTATTATATTCGATCCCCACGCACTTGCATAGAAAAAGAAAGAATAGAGTCCGTAAGCTCTTGCCACGGACTCTATTCCTATCTGAAAATGAAATTTCCGATCGCAGGGATTAGATACGAGCTACGCCGCTCTTTCTGGCTGCTTCGCTGACGGCGGCTGCAACAGCCTTGCCAACGCGAGGATCGAACGCATCCGGAATAATATACTCGGGTGTAAGCTCGGACTCCGATACAAGATCCGCAATCGCAAATGCTGCGGCAAGCTTCATCTCGTCATTGATATCGCTGGCGCGAACATCGAATGTACCGCGGAAGATTCCGGGGAAAGCGAGAACGTTGTTGATCTGGTTCGGGAAATCCGAACGGCCCGTCGCCATAACCTTGACTCCGGCCTTCTTCGCAACGTCGGGCATAATCTCGGGAACCGGGTTCGCACAGGCAAAGATCACAGGATCTTTGGCCATCGAAGCGACCATCTCTTCGGTCATAACGCCGGGAGCGGATACACCGATAAATACATCGGCACCCTTGATAACATCCGCAAGGCTACCCTTCTTCATCTTCTGGTTGGTCATAGCGGCAATCTCTGCCTTCGCTTCGTTCAAGTTGTCACGACCCGCCCAGATTGCACCGGTACGGTCGCAGAGAACAACATCCGACAGACCGCAGGAGATCAGAAGCTTCGTGATCGCGGTAGCGGCAGCACCGGCACCGTTAACGACGACGGCAACATCGGAAAGGTTCTTGCCGACAATACGCAGAGCATTAATCATACCGGCTAAAGTAACGACCGCGGTACCGTGCTGGTCATCGTGGAAGATCGGGATGTCACAGCGCTCTTTGAGCTTCTTCTCTATCTCGAAGCAACGAGGAGCGGAGATGTCCTCAAGGTTGATTCCACCGAAGGATCCGGCGAGAAGCGCAACCGTGTTAACAATATCATCGACTTCCTTCGAGCGGATGCAAAGAGGGAATGCATCAACATCGCCAAAGGCTTTGAAAAGAGCGCACTTCCCTTCCATAACGGGCATTCCGGCCTCCGGTCCGATATCTCCGAGACCGAGAACAGCGGTGCCGTCGGTTACGACAGCAACGAGATTGTGACGTCTGGTGTAGAGATATGAGAGATCTACATCCTTGGATATCTCAAGGCAAGGCTCTGCAACGCCGGGGGTGTATGCGACAGCCAGCTCTTGCTTCGAACCTACGGGAGCGCGGGCAATAACCTCGATTTTTCCCTGCCATTCAATGTGCTTCTGAATTGCTATACTTTTATCCATGTCAGAATCCTCCACCTCATTCAAGTGTTTATTAAACCAGAATCATAATAGTGATGTTTTCAGAAAAAAACAACTGTTCCAATGTGTCTTAACCGTTAAAAAGATAAGAATTACGCCTGTTTTCCAACATTTTAACGAAATGCACAAAAAATCACGAATTTTCGATTGAATTTTGACTACTTTCATTTTTTTCATTTTGCATGTTCACCATACGATAGATTACGGCACTCATGCGCGCGAATGAAAGACAAAGGAAAGAGATCAGGAACGCATCGAGGATCGCTGAAGCTTCACGATATTCCCAAAGAAACATAACAAGAAAGAACTTGGGCACAGAGTACAGCACATGAAGCGACAAAATGGATATGAAGATGAACGGTTTCAAACCTCTCGTACGAGATGCGTTCTGTGTAAATGCTTCGATAAACCCTTTCTTCTCAAATACCAGGTAAGAGGGTACAAAGAAGAAATACGTAATCACCAGAATTATCGCATAGATAAAGAGCCACTGTGTTGCCTGGGATCGATTCATTACACTGGAAAGAAAAAGAATGATGATCCACAAAACCAAGATGAATACCAAGAAATACGGAAATCTGCGCAAATAGGATTTGAGACTACTGCCAACGCTCTGACCTGCATAATCTCCAATGAGAATACGCGTATAAACATATGAAATAAGCATGTTAAAAAACAAAAGAGCGATAATTGAAAAAACAAATAAAAGATTGGCCATCAGATTCAAAGGCATCGGAGGCAATGCGGTTGTCTCAGGATTGAGACTCTGCAGCTTCTCGACCCAAGCGTTATAAGCCGAGAAATCTGAATCTCCGGGTTCGAAGAACAGAACGGCGGCATTAACGAAATAAACCAGGAGAAATAGGCAGCGAGCTACCCATCTCTTCCTGAGTTTATCAATCTGTAACGACTCTATGAGGACCCCGAACGGTGTCGTTCTCATTTATGCTTCTACGGATGTAATGGAGATGTCCGTGCAAACCTTTCCGTTCACAATATGCTCCGCGACAATACGCTTCGCCTTATTCGCATCAACCTGAACATACGTTACCTTCGTACCATCCGCATCAATAACCTCAACGAGAGGCTCTAGGCGGCAAAGTCCGAGACAGCCGGTCATCGTTACGGCTACATCATTAATACCGCGCGTGCGAAGCTCTTCAACGAGAGCCGACATGACAGGTCTTGCTCCGGCAGCAATACCGCAGGTGGCCATTCCGACGACAATACGCTTGCCTCCCTGATTTCTTGCAGCCATATCGGCCTGTGCCTTCATCTTAATCTCTTGAAGTTCTGCTAATGATTTCATGCTTACAATCCTCCCAGAATTTGTTCTTGCTGCTCACCTATATAGTCACGTAAAAAAACGTAGACATCCAATGAAGATAACGGTACTCCGTCCAGTCTTGTTCTTATGTCCTGCGTATCAATTGTAACACGCTCTCCGCCGGAAGAATCAAAAGTAATCGTGAAATCCAAGTCAGGGTGAGATTGAATCAGACCGGCTAATGTCTCTCCCCAATCGCCGAGCGGCAAACGATCGATCGAGTGAATTCGCATCGAAGCAACCAACTCTGTTCCATTGCCAACGGTCGACCGAATTTCCAGCGTACCGCCGGTCAACTCACAGGACTCCTTAAATAGCGGAATTCCCAGTCCAACCTTGCGCGTCGTTCTTGTTGTGGCAAAAGGGTCAGTCACACGAGAAAGCAATTCAGGGGACATTCCCTTACCGTTGTCAATGATGCGGATCGTGAGCATATCGCTGTTATCGTCTTTATGGACAATAACGGTCATATGTGTTGCTTCAGCACGGATGGAATTCATCAGAATATCAAGCAAATGCAGTGAAAGATCGCGCAATTTCTGTCCTTCCCCGGCGAGGCCGTGATCAAGTGGTGACCTTTGGACTCGTGTCATTATATCACTTCATCATCTTCTCCCGCAACGCTTGGAGGACATGATTCGAATCAAGTGTATCTTCAGAAATCGACGGAACGTCGATCACAAATCCGTCGGAGATATCTTCCAGTCGATGCGCATCGGAATTCATTACATACGGAAGATGCTTAAGATCCGGATGCTTTTCGAAAAAAACCGAGAGATCGCAACCTTTGGATAATTCAAATGCACGAACAGGGTATTCCGGAGGAAAAGCACCGAGATGAATCAAAATGCTATACGAATCGCGGTCGATGTGCGCGGGGATGACAAGACCTCCCAGCGCGAGAATTTCGGAGGCGATTTGATTCGAACTCCATTCACACGCGGTCAAAAGAAGGCCTTCCACTTCACCCTTCTCATTATCATCCTCATCGAAAAGAATCTGTCGACCAAAGATCTCCGGACGATTCTTGACGGTAAGCCGAGTGTTGGACAATTCCTTCTCGAAATCTTCGGCCGTCTGCACATCAGGAAATAAGGCCAGTAAGTGAAAGCCTTCCTGACATTCGATCTCCATTCCGGGGATGACGACGATTTTTTTCTTCTCGCTTGTATAAAGACGATTCGCGGCAGTGATAGCACTTCGTACATTTCCGCACGTCTGATGATCTGTGATGGCAATGACATCCAGGCCGTTAATGCATGACATTCCGACGATATTGCCCGGCGTCATGTCGTTTTCCGCACACGGTGACAAGGCGGAATGAATGTGAAGATCACACTTGATCAACATGAGCGGCCTTCGTTCTTGCTAAAGATGTATAGAGAATTCCCGATGCTTCGAATGTCGTATGTCGTGTAGAAAGGATACAGATCTCTTCCGATCTTGCCTTGGAAAGAACCGCTTCCTCCATAACAACACTCTCGGTAAGTACGACAACCGGACAATCGGAAAGTGAAGCCACCGCGACAACATTCATGCTCGACAGGATTGTAAACCAGCAATCCGCCGAGGTCACCTTCGCCATCGCCCAACTTAACATATCGCAACAACTGCCGTTCTCGATGATCTTATCCTGATAAACATCCGTCAAAACCGTTGCCTCAAGGTCTTTGATCAATTGAGAAATCGTATATTCTTTCTGCATGTACTACCCCTTGCATTTCTACAGGTCGAGGATGTTGATTTCCTTAGCGACCTTGCGAATATGCTCTTTCAATTTGATGATACAATCCGTTTCGAGGGCTTTGCCTTGTACAATATCTTCCGCGAGCGCGGCACAGGTCGGCGCTCCGCATGCGCCGCAATCCAGACCCGGAAGCGTCTTGAGTAATGCCTCCATCTGCTGATATTTATCCATAGCGGCACCCATATCTTCATCCAATCGCATCGCGTTATTTTCGGCGACCGGAATCTCCCATGTTCTCGTTTCAAGCTGTTCCGGGGAGAGGAACTGGTCCGGACGCAGGTTGACTTCATCTTTGGCCGACTGAACAAATCCCCGCATGCGAGCCCTCGCAGAAAAAGGGTTGGATGCAACCAGAGGTCCTCCGATACATCCGCCGAAGCAACACGAAGGTTCGACAAACTCAATATCCTTCAAACGCTCGTTCTCGATCTCATCAAGGATCGAAATAACATTCTGAATTCCATCCACCGCCATATATTTATCCGTTCCGAGAGTCATCGCCTCACCTCCCGCCGTTGCCCATTGGACACCGTCAGAGTCGGCAAGCTTAATCGGCGTCTCCGCTGTGATTGAGCGATGATTTCCTTCGTTCTTCTCCAGCATATTCAGAATGTAAGGATAAACCTCATGTAAAGCGACAACATGACTCACATCGGACTTCTCCTGCCCGATGGGAATTTGTGTGGCCGTTCTCTTCGAAGGACAGGGTGACAGGAAGAAGGTAACAACATCCGTCGCCGGGATACCTGTCTTCTGGGCAACGTCCTCTCTCGCGTAATGCGCGGTAATCTCCATGGGGGAATAAAGCGGAACCAGATGGGAAATCAACGATCGATACTTCATCTGAATGAGACGTACAACGACCGGACACGCCGATGATATTAGCGGAAACACACTGACGTAATCCGCTTCGCCTTCTCTGACGAGACGCCGTCTTTCTTCCAGCAGCTCTCGTGTGCGCAGCGATGAAGCGGATGCTCCGAGAGCAACTTCATAAACAAAATCAAAACCGATCTCATACATCGCGGAAATAATCTTCGCGCGTGTGGCGGGAGGTCCAAATTGGGCATATAGAGATGGCGGTAACAGAACCGCTGTCGGGTGTTTGGGATCCCGCGAACGCAATTCCGGAAAAGGATCCGTGACGGCACTCTTCGCGTGATGCGGACAGATACGAATACACTCGCCGCAATCAATGCAACGCGCTTCGTCAATATGTGCCTTGCCGTCACGGACGCGAATGGCCTCCGTAGGACATCCTTTGATACAATTTGTGCACCCGACACACAGATCCTGATTTAATGCGACACTATGAAGCTTACCCACGATTCTTCCTCTTCTTAAAAATTGACGATCATCGTAACTGTCGTTCCTTCTCCAACCTTCGTATCAATCTTCATCTCATCCGAATGCCTCTTGATATTCGGAAGTCCCATGCCCGCGCCGAATCCCATTTCGCGGGCAGTGTCAGGCGCCGTGGAGTAGCCGGCCGTCATGGCCTTCTCCACATCCGGAATACCCGGACCCTGATCAATGATCTCGATTTGGACCCGTCCCGGATAGATTGATACCACAGCCTTGCCGCCATGGGCGTGTATGACCGCGTTAATCTCCGCCTCGTACATCGCAATCGCCGCACGTTTGATGCAGTCCGGCCGAACACCGAGTCGCGACAGAGTCTTCTTCATATTACTGGAGGCCTCGCCCGCATGGGTGAAGTCTCCTCCCTGTATCGGAAATTCCAGTATAATCGGTTCGATGATTATTCACCCTTTCCGCGGACGCCAGCCTCGTGCAGGAGGCCGCAACTCGTAAACATCGAATGTGGTGTGGAAAGAAGGGATATTCCCTTTTCCTTCGCAAGTTCACACATAATCTCATCCGGGATTTTGCCCCGAACAAATACGATGGCGTGAACGTCCATCATTTCGGCTGTTCGAATCGTCTGCGGGTTTACCAGTCCGGTTAACATCATCTGGTTTGTGGAACAAGAAAAAGCCATGACATCACTCATCAGGTCCGAGCCGCAGGCTACGGTGATGTCCATGTCCATGTTGTCTGCAGGAACGACAACAGTGGCTTTGAGTATCTTGGCACATTCGCTTAGTTTCATGGAATCCTCCTATTAACGACGCCTTAATTGGCGAAAATTATGTTAATCTATTTCATTATACAGACATGACGGAAAGACAGCAAACAGATATAATAGTAAAAAATCAATTATCGAAAGGCAGGCAGTAATATGATCGATTTCAAGGTGAATCCGGATCTTCTGTATGTTCTCCCCGTCGAGACGCACCGCGTGGAGGAACTGATACGAATTTTGGGAATTCACCCCGAGATACAATTTGTTTCTTTTGTAGGCATCGACCTCGCGGGCAATGACACAGATGAGAAGATTCCGATCGCACTGTTTCTCGAAAGCGTAGATGAATACCTGAACGGTTGTATGGTACAGACAGACGGTTCCTCCGTCGTATTACCCGGCATTGCAACCCTGAACGATGGGAGAGTTGATTTCGAACCGGACAAGAATGTCGTATGGTTTATTGATTATAATTACGAGCATATTGATTCTGCCACCCAGAAGCCGGTCGGTACTTTGCGAATCCCTTCATTTCTAATTCATAACAACGTCAAGGTTTGCTCGCGTTCCATTCTTAAGAGAGCCTGCGAACACTTTGCCGATCAGACGATGAAGTTTCTTACCGACAAACCGGAGCTCTGTGACACGTGGGGGATCAAGCTTGCGGATATTGCCCGGGTGGAGCTCCTTTCTGCTACAGAACTCGAGTTCTGGGTCAGCTCTCCCGACGAGAAGATCAGTGCCGCGAGACTTTCCGTCTCCGAGAGCCTCAAAGAACAATATTGGAAGCGGACGAAAGGTGTTGTCCGTACAGCGCTCGAGCAGGTCATTCTTCTTCTCAATCTGTACGGGTTCCAGCCGGAGATGGCGCACAAGGAAGTTGGCGGCGTCAAGGCGCATCTGTCCGGTCAGGGCGATTTCCACAATATTATGGAACAGCTTGAAGTGGACTGGCGCTATGCGGAGGCTCTGCAATCGGCCGACTATGAGCTCTGTGCCCGTATACTGATCAAGGAAGTGTTCCGTATGCATGGTCTTGATGTCAGTTTCTCGGCCAAACCGCTTCCCGGTGTAGCCGGCAGCGGAGAGCATACACATGTCAACGCCGTTGCATATTTGAAGAATGGCAAGAAGATCAACCTTTTCAGTCCCAAGGACATGCACGAAGATTTCCTGAGCATCATTGGCTGGGGAGCGCTTTTCGGATTTATGAAGCACTACTCCCTCGTGAATCCCTTTATTTCGGTTACAAATGACAGTTTCCTTCGTCTTCAGCCGGGTTTTGAAGCGCCGACCCATCCGGTTGCTTCCCTTGGCAGAGATCTGGAAACACCGTCGAGAAACCGCACGGTTCTCCTCGGACTCATCCGCAATTCCGACAGTTCTGCGCAGACTCGTTTCGAGATCCGCTCTCCCAATCCCCATACAAACACATACTTATGCCTCGCCGCTTCGATCCAGTGCATGCTCGACGGTGTCCGTTATGCGGTTCTTTCCGGGCGCACTTCCGGAGATCTTGAAGAGGAATTCTGTAAGAACGCCGGAGATGATGCGTTGTATCTCGAGAAAGACCGCATGTATCGCTCCGAAGATGATATTTTTGCCGACTATTCTGATAAGGAACGCGATGAATTGTTTGGCACGCCGCCCGCCACTGTGTACGAGTCTCTACGCACACTTCTCAAGGATGATCTTCTGATTCCGGTTCTGTGTGACGGCGATGTCTTCTCAGACAATCTGTTCGCGTCCTATGCGAGAGCGATGTTGAATACATGGCAGCTTGAACTTGCCGAGCGAATCATTCCGGAGAATCTGACACTGATTAAGGAAATTGTACCCGTTCACAATCCTTCGAATACCTATGATGAGATGATGTGGTCAGAGATCGACAAACTTCGCAATCGTCTTGCGAAAGACACACAGGATTATGTCTCCATCTTCACGGAGATCCGAATGGCGATTGATGCGAAGAATCTTAAGGAATTATCGAGGTTACAACTTCAGATGATGAAGATGCAATCGGAGTTGATCACCCGATACAACGAGTATTGCCAGAATCAGATTTGATTCACGTTATCCTTACGGATGTTAAGAAGGGGCTGTTGCAAAATGAACCTCATGGTTCAAGATGCAACAGCCCATTTTATCATTATTATTTTCGAAGATTAATAGATGCGAACTCGATGAATGAGTCCCTTTACCTTGGGCAGTGTAGTTGCCAGGGACTCCTCGGTAAGAAGTCCGTCCGTTCCGATGATATAACCGGCTTCACCATCCACGATTCCGTCGATGCGCTCAAAGAAGATGTTCGGGAAAGCGTCTTCGATATCAGCATCCGATGTCGAAGCTGCAACGCGCAATAGAACTTTGACCTTCGACTGTAAATGTGAGGAAAGTGTCGGCTTCTCGCTGTTATACCATGTGGCAATATGCGCACTGCGATCGCGATGGAGTGCGGCGTCCAGAATATCGCCGACAACCGCCGAAGCTGTTGCCATCTTCCCTGCTCCCTGCCCGTAGAACATCACATCTCCGATCGCGTTACCGCGAACCGAAATGGCATTGAATACACCGTCGGCTACACTGATCGGTTCCTCTATAGATACGATATGCGGGGCGACGATCGCCGTATTCTGTTCGTTCTCAGGATGGCGAAAGATCGCGAGTAATTTGACCTTGCTGCCAAGCGCCGTCGCATATGCGATATCCTCTTGCGTGATACTCGAGATTCCTTCGGTATGGATCTGATGATTGTCGACAAAAGCACCATTCAGACAAATACTGGCCAGAATCGCTATTTTGCGGCGGGCATCATGACCCTCTATGTCGGCTACGGGATTCTGTTCGGCATAGCCCTTCTGTTGCGCTTCAGATAAGGCTTCCTCAAACGCCTGTCCGCCCTTCTGCATTTGGGTCAAGACATAGTTTGTCGTGCCGTTGATAATTCCGACGATCTTGGAGATCCGGTTCGCCGCTAGGCAACGGTGTAAGGGGCGAATAATGGGGATTCCGCCGCCGACGGATGCTTCAAACAAATAGGTGCAGTTATTCTTTGCCGCCAACTGCATCAGTTCGACGCCGTGTTCGGCTACCAATTCCTTATTGGACGTAACAACCGATTTACCTCTGGAAAGAGCCTTCTTTGTAAAGTCATACGCGATTGTGACCCCGCCGATGGTCTCCGCTACAATGGAAATCTCGCGATCTTCAAAGATCTCATCTACGTTCTTTGTAAATAATGACGCATAAGGGCTGTCGGAAAAATCTCGTATATCAAGGATCTTCTTCACTTGAATCTTGGTTCCGAGATGTCCCGCAAGCTGACGTTCATTCATAGAAATCACATCCGCGACCCCGGATCCTACAACACCAAATCCCAATATTGCGACATAGATCATCGATATATCCTCCGAAAATTATTCTCTGGCCAGTATTCTGCTCGAACGGACACCGGGAATCTTTCCGATGTCGGACAGCAGGAGATCAATCGATTTATTCATCAAATCAGTCTCAAGGGAAATCGAGACATCAGCTAAACCATTGATCGGTATGTTCTGGTTAATTGTTAAGATATTTCCTTTCGCAAAAGCGATACATTGGATAATTCCTGATAATATTCCGGGGAAGTTCTCAACCGCAACAATGAGCGTCACGAGCTTCCCCTTGCTCGTCTCGTAAAAAGGCATGACCGAATCCTTGTATTTGTAGTATGCGCTCCGGGATAAACCGATGCGTTGTACCGCTTCGTTGACGGACTTTGACTTGCCGGAATTCAAGAGGCGCTTCACTTCCATGACTTTGACAAAAACTTCAGGAAGAACATCCGTCTTAACAAGAAGATATTCATTATTCTTCGCCACACATGCCTCCCAACGCAAATCGACGGAATTGATTTCCGCATTTGCATGTCCGTCGCACAAGTACATTTGTTTATGTGTGAGAGTATATCACGAGCGTTCGAGTTCTGCAAGCATGGCGCGCAAAGCTTTTCCGCGATGACTGATCGAATGTTTCATTTGCGGGGACATTTCAGCGGTGGTCATCCCATACTCGCGCACGAAGAACACCGGATCATACCCGAACCCGTTCGCACCAAGGATCTTGTCCCACAGAATACCATCCAAACTGCCATGCACGACAAAGGAAGATCCGTCGGGTCGAATAACCGCTATCGCGCAAATGAAATGAGCGGTTCGCTCCATAAGAGGCACATTGGACAACAGATCCCAAAGTGCGGAAATCTTCTGTTCGTAGGAGGAATCCTTCCCGTGAAACCTTGCGGAATACACTCCGGGCGCGCCACCCAGCGCATCGATCGCAAGTCCCGAGTCGTCGGCCATCACATATCCGCCGGTGACCTCATGAACAGCCTTCGCCTTAATCAATGCATTCTCCGCGAACGTCGTTCCTGTTTCTTCAATTTCTTCTCGAAAACCTGCTTCATCCATTGTCATGATTTGAAACGGATGCTCTGCCAGAATTTCAGATATTTCCTTCACTTTATCTTTATTCTGTGTCGCAAGAATAAATGGCAATCGATTGTCCATGGTCACCCTCTTTTCACTTAACGTAATCTCCAGGCTTTAGGATATAAATTCTTTAATGTCGCACCTTCTCTCTTAGCAAAACCCAACGAGAACTGGTCAACGGCAACAAGAATGTAAGAACGGTCGGATAAGAGATCCAT
>JACCEE012143352.1_pt1 | contig 16522 bp, 13 predicted proteins | sample 7449931 | NCBI WGS metagenome assembly JACCEE01 (sample SAMN15323457, study PRJNA562643) | freshwater metagenome | isolation source: river surface water | place: USA:Blue River Watershed | collected 2017-08-19 | reverse complement strand
TCTTGGTGAAGTTGCAGAAATAAGATTAACTTTGCTTTTTTCGCAATAATCTATAGATGTATGGATTCCATCTGTTACATAAGCGAACTCATAAATAAACTTATAAGGCTGATTTTTTAGTAAACTTAATAAATGTAAATACTCTTTTTTAAAGTATTCAGCATCAAGTCTTGATTCATTGTTTAATTCACTAAATAAAACTTCGCTAATTTCCAGCCCTTCCAATAAAGCGTTATATTTCGCCTCATTGAAAGAGCCTAACTCAAAAAAACTTAGATTTTCCTTTTTCGCAAACTCAATAAACGCTTCCGCAATGCCATCTTGCGTTAAACCCTCGTGATTAAACAAATCATGCTCAACAATCCGATGCCCATGCGTATCTAAAATAAACGCCCCTTGGCTATCTTTTAATTCAATTTTCTCCCCTGAATTATCCTTACCCGATTTCTGCATCGTCGCAAAAAAGATCGGATAATCGGCTTGTTTAGGACACAATTTATCATCCCATTTCTGCACCAATAACACGCTGGTTTTCGTTCCCGTATGCGGTTTAAACGTATTGCCATGCAAACCCACCACCGCCAAAATGCGACATTTTTCGCTAATAAAATCCCGAATATATTTATCCGATGAATTATTAAACCGACCCTGCGGCAAAACAATTGCCATGCGTCCGCCAGATTTTAAAAAGTCCAAATTACGCTCAATAAATAAAATATCGCGCCCGACTTTACTTTGCCATTTATCATTTTTCTGCGCTAATTCGTATTTATGAATAATCCGGCTTTCTTTAATATCACCGGCAAACGGCGGATTAGCCATTAATACATCAAAATTAAATGGTTTAAAATCCTCTTTTTTCGCGGCTAATTCTTCAAATTTAAACCAGCCATTATTATAAGTTTTTTGCCATTTTTTAACTTTTATCGTTTCATCCCAACGTTCATAATCTAACGTATTTAAATGCAAAACATTAGTTTCTCCATCACCCGCAATTAAATTTAACGTTCTCGCAACTCGTACTGCTTTTTCATCAAAATCAATCGCAAAAACTTTATCTGTCACATAATCTTCGCAACGCGCTGGCTTTTTCTCCAGAGTAAATAAATGACTTTGCATTAAACCTTCAGAATCTAAAATTTTTCGCCACACATGAAAAATCGTGTGCATGGTAAAACCGGCTGAACCCGCCGCCGTATCTATCATGGATTCATGCTCTTGGGGATTAAGCATTTTCACGCACATATCAATCACATAACGCGGCGTAAAATATTGTCCTTTTTCACCTTTGCTGGATTTATTAATCAGATATTCAAACGCCTCATCAATAACGTCTAAATTAGAATTAAATAATTTCACATCTTGCAAATACGATACACAAACCGGCAAATGCGAAAAACTTAATTCCACTTCCGCATCATCGCTAAATACGCCATGCCATTTCTTTTTTGCCGCATCAAATAAGCTTTTAATATTGTCTTTTAATTCCTGCTCTGTACCGATATTGCGAAATTGTAAAAAACGTTTGCGATTGCGTCCTGATTCCCATTCATCAAACAATTTAATGAAAATCAATTTAAAACATTCTTCAAAAACATCGACTCCAGCATTCGCTAAAACCTCGTCTTCCATTTCTAAAATTCGGCTTTTCAGCGATTTAGTATTCTTTTTATCTTTGGCAATTAAATCCTCTAAACTAAATTGCTCATTAAAAACATCACTCAGCTTTTGCGCGGCATTGGGAATGTGCGTAATTTCTTCAAAATAATTCGGGTCTTTACGATGATAATAAGAAATCTGCTCGCCGTTTGTCCATACCGCAATCGGCGCACCGGTGGCGTTACAATAGGATTTTAATTGTTCTTTACCGTCTTTTAATTTCGGCTTTTTTAATTCGACAATAATATACGGCACATCGGGACGGTCTTTATCGAAAATCACAATATCGGCGCGTTTCTTTTCCCGTCCAAAAGAAATCGCATGTTCTAATGCAATCCGTTTCACCGGATATTGCAATTCAGCAATTAAAACTTTTAAATAAAGCTGCCTAACAATTTCTTCAGGGGTCAGTTTAATTTCTTTATTTCTCACTAAACAATTCACATAATGAATATCGTTATTTTTGGAATTTTTTAAGAAAATACTTTGCTCAAATTTAGCAACTAAAGCCGGAGAAAATTGTTTTAGATTATATGGTGAATCTTGCAATAAAGTGGATAATAACATAGTTAAATAAAATTAAAAAATGCCCCCTTTTTTAAAGAGGGCTAGGGGATTTAACAAGAGCCGATCATTTTCGATTAAATATTTAGATAATTTTTAACAAATTATCTTTTTTATTATGTACAGAATTGAAAATTATAAACATTCAGGTAATCTTTGACTACTGCCATCCATATCTGCTGTTTCTATATATAACATGGGTTGTCCCATTTGTAATAAACCCGCATCAACCACCTTACAAATAACTAAACGATGATCGCCAGAATCAACAATTTGATTCACTACACAATCGAAATAAGCGGAACTTTCAATTAAAATTGGCGCACCCGTTTTAGCACGTTGCCATTGATAAGCGGTCATTTTATCGCGATGAAATCCAGAACGCCCAAAATGCTCGGCAATTGCTAATTGCGATTGCTTTAATACATTAATCGAACAAATACCGCTAGTTTGCAATAATTGATAAGAATAATGTTCAGGATTAACGCTAAATGCCAATAATAAAGGCTGAAATGAAGTCTGCATTACCCAAGCAGCAGTAAAAGCATTATCATGTTTTTTATTACTCACGCCAATTACATAAACGCCATGAGTAATTTGTTTAACAATTTGTGTTAATTGATCGTTCATTATTTACTCCAAAAATTTGATTCTCATGGATAAATCAATTGCCTGAATATGTTTCGTTAATGCGCCAATCGAAATATAATCAATTCCCGTATTGGCAACTTCACGAATATTATCCAAACGAATATCCCCCGAAGCTTCTAATTCTATCGCTGAATGAGTTAATAAGACAGCTTCGCGTAATTGGGCAATCGAAAAATTATCCAATAAAATTCGATCCGGTTTTGCCGCTAAAGCTTGTTGCAATTCCGCTATCGATTCAACTTCAACCTCTACCATTAAAGCAGTTTGTTGACGCGCCATTTCGACCGCCGCAGCAATTGATCCTAAAGCCATAATATGATTTTCTTTAATTAATACCGCATCATACAATCCTAAACGATGATTTTGTCCACCGCCGCAGCGGACGGCGTATTTTTGCGCAAGGCGTAATCCGGGAATGGTTTTGCGTGTATCTAAAATTCGACAACCCGTTCCAGCAATCGCATTGACATATTGTCTGGTAATGGTCGCGGTCGCTGATAAAGTTTGTAATAAATTCAATGCCGTGCGTTCAGCGGATAACATCGGTTTAGCACGACCTTTGATTTCAACCAAACAAGTATTTGCCGCAACAAATTCGGCTTCATTCACCAACCACTGACAAGTAATCTCTGAATCAAAATAATGCAATATTTGCTCAAACCAAGTTTGACCACACACCACCATATTTTCGCGGGTAATCACTTGGGCAGTGGCTAATTGTGTCGATGAAATTAAATTCGCTGTCATATCGCCATGACCTAAATCTTCATCGATAAAATGCTGAATAGAAATAAAAGGAAATAAGGAATTCATGATAATATAAAATTTGTTTTTAAATTAAGTTTATTTTATCATGAATATTCAGCAACATTGGCTAATAGAATGTCGCCGTGTTTTATCACCGAATTATGATTTACGTCCTAATGAACAAGATATTGGGTTAATTGTTATACATGGAATCAGTTTACCGCCGCAACAATTTGGCGGCAGTTATATTGATCAATTATTTTGTAATCAATTAAATCCGAATGATCATCCTTATTTTGCTACCATTTATCAATTAAAAGTTTCGGCGCATTTATTCATTAATCGTCAAGCTGAAATCACGCAATATGTTGGATTTAATCATCGTGCGTGGCATTGTGGCATTTCCAATTATCAAGGACGAGAACGTTGTAATGATTTTTCAATTGGAATTGAATTAGAAGGTGTTGATAATTTACCTTATACGGAAATACAATATCAACAATTAGCGAAAGTGATTTTGACTTTATGTCGTTATTATCCGAAATTAAATACGACTAATATAGTGGGTCATAGCGACATTGCGCCGGGGCGAAAAACCGACCCGGGCATTGCATTTGATTGGCAGAAATTACATCAATTATTAAAAAATATTTAATTTCGGTTTATTTTTTAATAACGATTTTTAAATTGTTGGTTATTTCATCATTGTCATAAATTGATCGAATAATTCTTCAACATCTTTTGGCCCCGGACTGGCTTCAGGATGCCCTTGAAAGCCAAACGCTGGACAATCGGTGCGGCGAATCCCTTGTAAACTTCCGTCAAATAAAGAATGATGAGTGGCAATCAAATTCGCGGGTAAGCTCGATTCATCAACTGCAAATCCATGATTTTGACTGCTAATCATCACTTTTCCGCTGGCTTTTTCTTGTACCGGATGATTCGCTCCATGATGTCCGAATTTCATTTTTTCCGTTTTCGCACCACTGGCTAATGCCAATAATTGATGTCCTAAACAAATACCAAATACCGGAATTTTCGCTGCTAAAATCGTTTGAATCGCTTGAATCGCATAGTCACAAGGCTCGGGATCGCCAGGCCCATTTGACAAAAATACCCCATCCGGATTCATTGCTAACACTTCTTCAGCCGGAGTTTGTGCCGGAACAACGGTCACTTTACAACCGCGATCGGTCAATAATCTTAAAATATTACGTTTAACTCCAAAATCATAAGCAACTACTCGTCGTTGCGAATCAGTAAGTGGTTGATGTCCTTGATGTAATTGCCAAACAGTTTCTGTCCATTCATAGGGTTGAGCAGTCGTTACTTCCTTAGCTAAATCCAAACCTTTTAAGCCACCAAAAGCAGCAATCGCTTGTTTTGCTTGATCAATATCTAAAGCATCACCTGCAATAATACAACCGCGTTGCGCCCCTTTATTGCGTAAAATACGGGTTAATTGACGAGTATCGATATCCGCAATAGCGACCACTTGATGCGCAATTAAATACTGTGACAACGTTTGTTGACAACGCCAATTACTCGCTAATAACGGTAAATCCCGAATCACTAATCCGCTGGCAAATACAGCCGCTGATTCATTATCCTCCTGATTCGTCCCCACATTGCCAATATGAGGATAAGTTAATGTCACAATTTGCCGTGCGTATGAAGGATCGCTGAGAATTTCTTGATAACCTGTCATTGCGGTATTAAATACCACTTCTCCGGTACTACAACCGTCAATTCCAATCGAAATGCCGTGAAATACAGACCCTTCTTCTAACACTAATATTGCCGTTTTGTTCAAGATAAATGACCTCGTTAAATGAGCGAATGAATTATCTCATTCATTTTGGAATATAAAAAAATGAAATTTTGAAATGTAAATAGCTTTTATTGTCTATAACCTTGTAAACCGCCACTATGAATAGCGATAATTCGTTGTCCTGAAGAAAAATATCCTTGAGCAATTAAATCATAAATGCCATATAACATTTTCGCTGTATAAATCGGTTCTAATGGAATTTGATGTTGTTGTTGAAAACGCCCAATAAATGCGATTAATGCTGGAGTCATTTTAGCAAATCCGCCGTGATGATAATCGAATTCAATATGCCATTGCTGACCTTTTGAATTATTTAATAAAGCTTCAACTTGTGGATATAAAAATTGCGCTGATTTTAATGCCGAAAAACCAATAATTTGTTTTGTTGCATCACTTGCATTAATTATTCCGGCTAATGTAGTGCCAGTGCCACAAGCTACACATAATACTTGATAATCGTTATTAATTTCACCAATCATTTCGCCAACACCGATTAATGCTAATGGCGAATAGCCGCCTTCCATTAACCAATAATTTTTCGCATTAAATTCAACAAACATTTCAGGATTAGCGCGTAATAATCGATAATCATTCCGCGAAATAAACGTTAATTCCATTTGCCAATCGAGTAAATCGCGCAAAGTTGGATTTAAAATGAGAGGTTTTTCTCCACGAATAAAAGCGCGAGTTTTTAATTTTAAAGCCTGACCGACAAATGCTAACGCATGTAAATGATTGGAATAAGCTCCACCCATACTGATTATGGTTTTTTTATCCGAATTTAATGCGTCGATTAAGGGATATTTTAATTTACGCCATTTATTACCTGAAACAATTGGATGTAATAAATCATCACGTTTTAACCATAATTCAATTCCCTGTTGACGTAAATAAGGATCATCAATTAACGTTAAACTTGACGATTGAAAAGTAGCAGCTAATTGATTCCATAATTCAATCATAAATCATTAATACTTCATGATTAATGCGCAATCGTTTTGCTTAAATGATCTTTTACAACGGAATCAGGATTGGTATTCGTTTCTGTTTCAGGAATCGGATTCGGAACATATTGCAAAGCTAAAGCTAATACCTCGTCAATCCACGATACACAATGAATTTGTAAATCTTTTTTAATCGATTGAGGAATATCGGCTAAATCTTTTTGATTATCTTTAGGAATTAAAACTTGCGTAATCCCACCACGATGAGCGGCTAATAATTTTTCTTTTAAGCCACCAATCGGTAAAACTTCGCCTCTTAAAGTAATTTCACCCGTCATAGCCACATTCGCACGCACCGGAATTTGAGTTAATGCCGATACAATCGCAGTACACATGCCAATTCCCGCACTAGGACCATCTTTTGGCGTTGCACCTTCAGGAACATGAATGTGAATATCACGATTTTGAAATACGCTATTATCAATTCCCAATAATTGAGCGCGACTGCGAACGACTGTCACCGCCGCCTCAATCGATTCTTTCATCACTTCGCCCAATTTACCGGTCGCTAATTGTTTGCCTTTGCCGGACATAACCGCAGTTTCAATGGTCAATAATTCTCCGCCAACTTCAGTCCATGCTAAACCGGTGACTTGTCCAATTTGATCTTTTTCTTCGGCAATTCCGTAACTATATCGTTGAACACCCAAATAATCAGCGATATTCATTTCGCTAATTTGAATTGCTGTTTTACGCGGTTTTAATAATAAATCTTTGACGACTTTTCGACAAATTTTAGAAATCTCGCGTTCTAAACTACGCACTCCCGCTTCCCGAGAATAATAGCGAATGATTGCTTTAACCGCATCTGCTGAAATATCAATTTCATTTTCACTTAAGCCATTATTTTTAATTTGTTTGGGAATTAAAAATCGAGTTGCAATATGGATTTTTTCTTCTTCAGTATATCCAGATAAACGAATAATCTCCATTCTGTCTAAAAGTGCATGAGGAATATTCAGCGTATTTGCTGTTGCAATAAACATGACTTCCGATAAATCAAAATCCACTTCTAAATAATGATCATTAAAAGTATGATTTTGTTCTGGGTCTAAAACTTCTAATAATGCAGATGCCGGATCACCGCGAAAATCCGCCGCCATTTTATCGATTTCATCTAACAAAAACAGCGGATTTCTCACTTTCACTTTGGATAAATTTTGTAAAATTTTCCCCGGCATAGAACCAATATAAGTGCGTCTATGTCCACGAATTTCTGCTTCATCGCGCACGCCGCCTAATGCCATACGAATATAAGTGCGATTCGTTGCTCTGGCTATCGATTGTCCTAAAGAGGTTTTGCCTACACCTGGCGGACCGACTAAACATAAAATAGGGCCTTTTAATTGTTTAACTCGTTGTTGTACCGCTAAATATTCTAAAATACGTTCTTTGACTTTTTCCAAACCATAATGCTCAGTTTCTAAAATCTCTTCCGCAATTTTTAAATCGTGGCGAACTTTGGTTTTTTTCTTCCAAGGTAAACTAATTAGCCAATCAATATAATTGCGAACCACCGTCGCTTCCGCAGACATTAAAGGCATTAATTTTAATTTATGTAATTCGGCATCGGCTTTAGCTTTAGCTTCTTTAGTTAATCCAGCACTCGCCACTTTTTTAGCTAATTCTTCTAATTCATTACTCGCTTCATCAGATTCGCCTAATTCTTTATGAATCGCTTTAATTTGCTCATTTAAATAATAATCCTTTTGATTTTTTTCCATTTGCTGTTTAACACGAGCGCGAATCCGTTTTTCCATTTCTAATAAATCTTTTTCACCTTCCATTAAGGTCATAAGATTTTCTAATCGTTGTGGAATATACGCTAATTCTAATAACTTTTGTTTTTCTTCAACTTTCAAACTAATATGCGCGGCAATGGTATCGGCTAATCGCGCTGGATTATCAATCCCAATTAAAGAATTTAGCACTTCAGCGGGGATTTTATTATTTAATTTGACATATTGTTCAAAAGAATTGATTACCGTTCGACGTAAAACATCTAATTCTTCTTCGGAAAGATCAATTGATTCTATAATCGCTTCAGTTTCTGCACAAAGATAATTTTCCATTTCTTGATAATGGAGAATTTTATGCCGTTGTTTACCCTCAACTAAGACTTTAATCGTTCCATCAGGCAATTTTAATAATTGCAAAATCGTGGCTAAAGTTCCAACCTGATAAATATCTTCCTGAGTTGGATCATCAATAGTCGCTTCTTTTTGAGCCACTAATAAAATTAATTTATTTTCTTTTAGTGCTGCTTCTAAAGCAACAATCGAACGTCCACGACCCACAAATAGTGGCACGACCATCGCGGGATAAACCACTACATCTCGTAAAGGCAGTACCGGTAATAAAATTTTGTCCGGTTTTATTTCGGTGATTTCATTGTGTTGCATAAGAAACTTGACCTCAAATCAAAAATGAATGCAAATAATATGGGGGAAATTCATAAAATAGCAAGAATCTATCACGACTAAGCAAAAAAAACGGGAAGCTTGGTTCTAAAACCAAAGTTCCCGTTTTGGGCTAATCAAAAACTGATTTTAATCACCAGAAGCCGTTTTTTGTTCAGGATCATACACCAAAATCGGTTCACGCTGACCGGTAATTACTTGCGCATCTAATATGACTTTACGAATAGAATTAGCCGATGGCAATTCATACATGGTATCTAATAATACCGATTCCACAATCGTACGCAAACCTCTCGCGCCAGTTTTACGTTCCATCGCTTTACGAGCAATCGCTGCTAACGCTTCAGATTTAAACTCTAACTCCGCACCTTCCATTTCAAATAAATGTTGATACTGTTTAGTCAGTGCATTTTTAGGCTCGATTAAAATTTTAATCAATGCCGCTTCATCTAATTCTTCCAAAGTGGCTACTACGGGTAAACGTCCGACAAATTCTGGAATCAAACCATATTTAATCAAATCTTCAGCTTCGACTTCGGCGAATAATTGACCCACATTTTTAGATTCATCCTTAGTTTTCACTTCAGCAGAAAAACCGATGCCTCCCTTCTCAGAACGCGCTTTAATCACTTTATCTAAACCTGAAAAAGCCCCACCTACAATAAATAAAATATTTGCGGTATTCACTTGCAAAAATTCTTGTTGTGGATGTTTGCGTCCGCCTTGAGGTGGTACTGAAGCGATGGTGCCTTCAATTAATTTTAGCAAAGCTTGCTGGACACCTTCACCGGACACATCTCGAGTAATCGAAGGATTATCCGATTTGCGCGAAATTTTATCGATTTCGTCGATATAAACAATACCAGATTCTGCTTTTTCGATATTATAATCACATTTTTGCAGAATTTTTTGAATAATGTTTTCTACATCTTCACCAACATAACCCGCTTCAGTTAAAGTGGTCGCATCAGCAATCGTAAAAGGCACATTAAGCAACCGAGCTAAGGTTTCCGCTAACAGCGTTTTACCCGACCCCGTAGGACCAATTAACAAAATATTGCTTTTGGCTAGTTCAATTTCATTTTTTTTGGAATGACTACGCAACCGTTTGTAATGATTATAAACAGCGACTGCCAAAATTTTTTTCGCATTCTCTTGACCAATCACATATTGATCTAGCACTTCTTTAATTTGTTTGGGTTTAGGCAAACTGTCTTCAACAACCTCGTGTTCTTCAGTCATTTCTTCATGAATAATATCGTCGCATAAAGCGATACATTCATCACAAATATAGACATCAGGCCCGGCGATTAATTTTTTAACCTCTTGCTGACTTTTTCCACAAAACGAACAATACGATAATTTAGTTTCATTTTTGCCGCGTTTGTCATTACTCATTATTGTTTCCCCAAATCATCGGCAAGTAACCTATCCGTAGTAATCATAATCATTTGCACAAGCTTATTCACGATGTGACAAAATTTTATCAATTAGGCCATATTCTACTGCTGCTTGCGCACTCAAAAAATTGTCACGATCGGTATCTTGGCGCACTTTTTCAACTGGTTGTCCAGTATGATCTGCCAAAATTTGATTGAGCTTTTCTTTAATCAATAAAATTTCTCGCGCATGAATATCAATATCTGAAGCCTGTCCTTGAAATCCGCCTAGAGGCTGATGGATCATCATCCGTGAATTCGGTAAACAATAGCGTTTACCCTTCGCGCCTCCGGTTAAAAGTAATGCCCCCATGCTGGCTGCTTGACCAATACACATTGTGCTAACATCTGGTTTGATAAATTGCATGGTGTCGTAAATCGACATTCCCGCTGTGACTGAACCACCGGGTGAATTGATATATAAGTGAATATCTTTATCGGGATTGTCTGATTCCAAAAACAACAATTGCGCGACCACTAGATTCGCCATGTAATCTTCGACTTGCCCCACGAGAAAAATTACCCGTTCTTTTAATAATCGTGAATAAATATCAAAAGACCGTTCACCTCTAGCGGTTTGCTCGATCACAACTGGCACTAAATGCCCAGCAGCCTGCGGCTCAATGAATCCCGCTTTATTTAATTGAGAATAATTCATTAATTTGACTCTAAAAATTTAGGCGTAAATTTTAAACGATACGCAAGATAAGGGTCGGTTTTTAGCGTTGTTGTCTATCCATAATTTTTGCAAAACTCTCGGTTTCGTCTTTCATTTGAATTTGACTCATCAACCAATCAACCGCTTGATTTTCCATGACTAATTCCACAATAGGCTCTAATCGTTTGCGATCTTCGTAATGCCATCTTACAAACTCTTCAGGGTCTTCATAATTTTCTGCCATATCTTCTAGGGTCATTTTCACCCGCTGTTCATCCAACTGAATTTGAGCGTGTTCCAACACTTGACTAAGAATAAAACCTAAAGCAACACGGTAATGCGCTTGAGATTCAAAAAACTGTTTAGGAAAATCCAATTCTTGCGGTTTAACATTTCGCTGTTGTGCTTCTTCAATCACCGATTGAATCATGCGGTTAATTTCTTGATTCACTAAAACGGTAGGAACTGGAATATTCAGGTAAGCATAAACTTCATGAAGTACCGATTTTTTGGTCTCTGCTTGTAAAACCCGTTGCAACTCACGCTCCATGTTATTGCGTACATTGCTATAGAAAGTTTCTAAATTTCCATCCTCAACGCCGTATTGACGCACGAATTCTGCATCGATTTCAGGTAAAGCCGACTCCTGTATCGCCACAACTGTTATTTTGAAATTGACTTCCTCTTTAGAGGGCGAAGAATCATCAGCAAACGTCAACGTTTTAACTTGTCCAATCTCCGCGCCAATCAGTTGCTTGTCAAAATCAGAATCGGCTCGTTGACCGATGATCACAGATTGATTTTCTAACTGTGTTTTATCGCCATCTTCAGGAGTGCCGCCAAAATTAAAAATAACACGATCCCCATTCGCGGCTGGACGATCTATCTCTGACCAAACACATTTTTGTTGCCGCAATCCCAATAACATTTTTTCAAAATCAGCTTCCTCAACTTGAGCTTGAAAACGAGTGGCTTGAATTTGCGCTAAATTGTCAAAAGACACCACCGGTGCTAATTCAAATTCAGCAGTATAGGCAAAGCCTTCAGCTTGTTCTACCGGATGAATTTGTGGTTGACCAATTGGGTCTAAATTTTGTTCTTCTAATGCTTTTGGATAACTTTCCTGCACCAACTCAGTAGTGACTTCCTTTCTAACTTGACTATGGTAACGTTTTTTGAGGATATGTTGTGGAACTTTTCCGGGTCGAAAACCGTCAATTTTAGCTTGATGGGCTAAGGTTTTGAACTGAGATTCAATTTTGGGTTGAATTTCTGCTTCAGTGAAGCTAACAGTCATTTTTCTGCTTAATTCAGATGTCTTTTCGACAGAAACGTGCATTATTTTACCTCTTAAAAATTACTAGAATTTGAAATGAGTTGGACACCGGTACTCGGAAACAAAGAGAGATTAACGCGGATTATCGGTTGTGAATTCGGGAGTTAATGGTGCGAGCGGAGAGACTCGAACTCTCACGGGGTTGCCACTGGAACCTAAATCCAGCGCGTCTACCAATTTCGCCACGCTCGCACAATCTAAGAATCGCGCATTGTAAACGAATCTTGACTCTATAATCAAGTGATATTCCATTCTGTTAAGTCTGTGCAAAAATCTCTCCTTTTTAGTAACTCACCGACACTTCAAATCCTAAATTCTGAATAGTTTGCGCCCATTGATCCAAAGCTTGAGGCGATAATTTAGTTAATTCTGCGGCTTCGGGCTGAAATGAAGCTCTCGCAATGGTATAAAGTAAAACCTGTTTTATCGATGTATTTTGTTTGACTATGGTTAAAAATGCTAAATAAGCCTCTTTCTCAATTTCAGAAAAAGCCAAATCACGATAATTAAAAACACAAGTTTGAATTTTGGTTTCACAAAGCTGAGAACATAATTTTACATTTTCTAAAGCAGCTAATGGCGATTGATCGGTATTATTAAAAAGTTGTCGTCCATTGTGCGTTGCACTATCTAATTTAAACCACACTTGACCGTGATAATCATTAAATTGTTTTAAACCTTGTTGCACTCTGGATTGATGAATTAAACTTCCATTAGTAATTAATACAAATTGACTTTTAGGAAACAATTGCCATTGTTGAGCAATTTCACCGATCAACTCAATCGCCTCTGGAAATTCTTTTAAACTCGTAGGTTCGCCACTCCCCGAAATCGCAATATCTTTTATTTGTTGTTTTGCCGATTCAATTTTGAAACGCTGATAAAAATCTCCTTCGATAATATCCGCTAAAAAATGATTTAATTCGGTTTCTAATTGTGAAAAATCTAAGGGTGGTGCGCTCCCACGAATTAAATTAGGAATTTGACAATAAATACATCGCCAATTACACGCATTATTCGGATTTAAATTAATTCCAATGGATAATCCTCCAGAACGCCGCGACATTGCTGGATAGACATATTTTAAACCGACACTGGTGCGGTCATGTTCTGTTAAACTCATTTTGATTGATCAGCCTAATGGTTAAAAGCTTTCTTTTAAAAATTTATCATATTTTATTGCGTAATACGTTTTAATAATTCAATTAATGCTTGATAAATACCGCCAAAACTTCCATTACTCATTAATACAATATGCGTTTTATTATCGCCGATTTCAGCTTGTAATAAAGTAAAAATTTGTTGAAAATCAGTACAAATATGGATTTGATCATTACCAGTTAATTGCCAAGACAATTCAGTCGGTTGATAAATAATCGATATATCAGCGGCGGTAAAAGAGTGTAATAATTGTTGCTGATGAATTCCCATTTTCATGGTATTTGAACGTGGCTCCATTACCGCGATGATTTTTTCTTGACCAATATGCTGACGCAATCCGGCTAATGTGGTTTCAATAGCCGTCGGATGATGCGCGAAATCGTCATAAACCGTTACCGATTCATGATCAAAAATGATTTCTAAACGACGTTTAACATTTTTAAAATGGGATAACGCTTCAATCGCTTGTTGAGGTAAAACCCCTACATGATAGGCAGCTGCAATAGCAGATAACGCATTGTAAACATTATGTTTTCCAATTAATGACCAATGTAATTCGCCTTGAACTTTACTTTGTAAACTGATGGCTAACTGACTGCCGTCGCTGCTGAGTAATTCCGCTGACCACTCCGCTTCAGTCGCAATATTGGTACGAATTACCGGTGTCCAACAGCCCATAGCTAAAACTTGATCTAAATGAGCCTCTTCAGCCGGCGCGATAATCAAACCTTGTCGTGGAACAGTGCGCACCAAATGATGAAATTGACGTTGAATCGCGGCTAAATCCGGAAAAATATCCGCGTGATCATATTCTAAATTGTTCATAATCAAAGTTTTAGGGCGATAATGGACGAATTTAGATCGTTTATCAAAAAAAGCACAATCATATTCATCCGCTTCAATGACAAAAAAATCCGAAGTGCCTAATCGAGCTGATACACCAAAATTCAGCGCGATTCCTCCAATTAAAAATCCGGGTTCATAACCACAATATTGCAAAATCCAACTGAGCATACTGGTGGTTGTGGTTTTACCGTGTGTACCGGAAACCGCTAACACCCATTTGTGCGACAACACTTGTTCAGCTAACCATTGGGGTGCAGAAATGTAATTCAACCCTTGATCTAATACGGCTTCGACTTCTGGATTGCCGCGAGACAAGGCGTTGCCAATAATCACCAAATCAGGACACGGTTGTAAATGCGCTGGATCATAACCAGAGCGTAACTCAATTCCTTGTTGAGCCAATTGTGTACTCATTGGTGGATAAACGTTTGCGTCTGATCCGCTGACTTGATGTCCTAAAGCTTTGGCAATAATCGCAATCCCGCCCATAAAAGTTCCACAAATACCTAAAATATGAATATGCACGCTTGATTTCCTTATAATTTAACGAATTTTTTTAACTATGATTAAGTGATTATTTTTTCAGTCGTTCGCTAATATTTGTGTCGAATAACAGCTAAAATGACCATTCTAAACAGGTTTTATGATAATAGATAAAGCTAAAATACATTTTTCTCACTTAAATTGTAAACAATGATGACTGAAAAAAATCAAATTGTGATTGAGGCTCAGCCGCATTTTATTCCAGAGCAATCCTCGCCCAAAGAACATCGTTATGTATTTGCCTATACCATTACGATTCGTAATATAGGAAATAATGCGGTGAAATTATTACGACGGCGGTGGATTATTACCGATTCAAACGGCAAAATTCAAGAAGTTCACGGTGAAGGTGTCGTAGGTAAACAACCGCATTTAAAACCCGGGGAAAGTTTTCGTTATACCAGTGGTGCTTTATTAGAAACCGATGTAGGCACTATGCAAGGGGCTTATATTTTTAGTACCGATAATGACGAACATTTTTCAATTCCGATTCCACGTTTTACCCTTTCAATTCCCAGAACTTTACATTAATGGCTATTTATGCAATTGGCGACGTTCAAGGTTGCTATGATGATTTATTACGATTATTAAATCGAATTGAATTTAATCCTGCACAAGATCAATTATGGTTTGTTGGCGATTTAGTGAATCGCGGACCTAAATCTTTAGAAACTCTACGTTTTGTGAAATCATTAGGAAAATCGGCGATTTGTGTATTAGGCAATCACGATTTACATTTACTAGCGGTGGCTTCACAAAAAGTATTACCGAATAAAAAAGATGCGTTAACCCCTATTTTAATGGCACCTGATAAACAGGAATTAATTGATTGGTTACGTTATCGTCCATTATTTCATTATAACGAACATTTTTGTTTAATTCATGCCGGATTACCACCACAATGGAATTTTCATTTAACCCAAAGAATGGCGGCGCGAGTCGAAAAAATTTTACAAAGCGATTATTATTTATCGTTATTTAATGGCATGTATGGGGATAAACCGGATATTTGGTCGCCTAAATTACGCGGCATGGCATTATTACGTTTTATTACGAATTGTTTTACTCGATTGCGTTATTGCGATACTCATGGAAAATTAAATTTTCAATATAAAGGCAAACCCGGGTCTCAACCCGAGCATTTATTACCTTGGTTTGCCGTTAAAGGACGTAAAAGTGCCAATATGAAAATCGTATTTGGACATTGGTCAACTTTAGGTTATTACGCGCAAAATGATTGTTATGGCATTGATACCGGCGCGTTATGGGGGGGGCAATTAACCGCTTTGCGTTTAGAGCCAAATCAAGTCACGCGTTTTAGTATTGATTGTGTCGGCGAACAAAATCCTGAATAAATTGATTTGGATTTTATCAGTATAAATTTAAACAATCCCTTTGCAAAATATTTATGAAAAATAAAATTTATTACGGCGACAATTTAGAAGTTTTACGAAAATATATTAAAGATGAAACGATCGATTTATGTTATATCGACCCGCCGTTTAATTCTAAACGTAATTATAATCAAATTTATAATAATGTGGGTAAAGAAGATAAAGCCCAAGCGCAAGCATTTATGGATACTTGGGAATGGGATAAATACGCTGAATTAGGTTTAATGGAAATTAAAACGAATTATCATGGCGTATTCACCGAACAAAGT
>JACCEE011793720.1_pt1 | contig 16528 bp, 11 predicted proteins | sample 7449931 | NCBI WGS metagenome assembly JACCEE01 (sample SAMN15323457, study PRJNA562643) | freshwater metagenome | isolation source: river surface water | place: USA:Blue River Watershed | collected 2017-08-19 | reverse complement strand
GTACAAGTCTGCTTGCCGGCGGACCCGATTCTCCGGCTGGAGCTCAGTAAATAATGAACAAAAAATCGCCGCTTGAAGTCAATGAGTATCAATCGGAATCGGCAGTCGGAACCAATGCCAGCCCGGCACGTTACCGTCTCGCCGTGCCGTCCGACGAGTTGTATGCCACCAACGCGCAGTGGCACCTTGGCTTCATCGGCAGCCACGGCTTCGCGCTGACGAAATCCGGCTCGGCCAAGACGGGATTGGAAGCCGTTTGGGCCGACTATCAAGGCGATGACGTTCATGTCGGCATCTGGGACGATGGCGTTCAGAAAAGCCATTGGGACCTCGAAAGCAATTACGACGAGAGCAAGCAGGTAACCATCAGCGGCACGCTGAATGACGGACAGCCGATGACAGCGGACGACGGTCATGGCACGTCAGTTGCCGGCCTGATCGCAGGCGACAACAACGGTCAGGGAGGCGTTGGCATAGCGTTTGACTCGCATATCACTGCGATTCGGATTTTCGGCGGCGCCGACGACATCAATAATGCCTGGTCACGCTACCTGCAGACCCTGGACAGCCTTCGAAATTTTGATGTCACGAACCATAGCTATGGCGGCACCCCGGACTTCCACACGTATGGCGACGTCGCCAGATTCCAGGCTGCCGCCGTTTCAGGGCGTAATGGACTAGGCACAGTCAATGTGAAGTCTGCCGGTAATGACAATATTGACGGCAATGGCGAGGCGCTCGATTCCTCGCGATTTACGGTCACGGTGGCAGCGCTCTCGAACACGCCAACAGCGAATGCTGCCTGGTATTCCACCTATGGTGCGCATGTACTTGTTTCCGCTCCGGCGGCATCAGTTACCACGGATTTGATGGGCAAATACGCAGGCTATGACGGCTTGCTCTCGGACGACTATACAAACCAGTTCGGCGGTACGTCGGCCGCCGGCCCGGTAACTGCCGGTGTCGTGTCGTTGATGCTCGACGCGAATGCCGGCCTGGGCTGGCGCGACGTTCAGAACATACTTGCGTATTCGGCGATTGGCGTGGGCAGTCTGTACAGTGGGGTCACCGACTATGAGAATTCACGCTGGAAGTGGAATGGCTCAACCGACTGGAACGGCGGCGGCCTGCATTACAGCGAGGATTATGGCTACGGCATGGTCAACGCGTTCAATGCGGTGAGAATGGCCGAGGCATGGGACATCTTCCACCCCGTCGCAGCCACCTCCGCCAATGAAACCACGGCTGCGACGTCAACGCTGACTGCCAACAAAACCATCGCAGACCTCTCGACCCTTGAATACAAGTTTAACGTCGCCGGCAACGTCACGCTTGAGCATGTCTCGCTGACATTGTCGCTGACCCATTCTTATTTCACGGATCTTCGCATCCGGCTTGTTTCCCCCGACGGGACCGTCATGTCGCTGTATGACGGGAGCTCCGGGACATCCAGCACCGCCGACAGACCACTCATCTTCACTTTCGGTGCTGACGGCTTCCGTGGCGAGCAAAGCGCCGGAACGTGGACTGTGCAAATCCAGGATGCTTCCAGGGGCGACAGCGGAACGCTGAACTCGGTCGCTTTTACCGGATACGGATCGACGACGACCACGGATGATGTCTACCACTACACGAGTGAGATGCTGAACGTGCTCACGCTCAGCGGACAGTCGGGGCGCGTTAATCTGGCGGACACCGACGGCGGCGCCGACTGGATCGACGCGTCGACCATGACGGGAGACCTGTCGCTGAAACTCGCCGGCGGCGAAAACTCGACAGTCGATGAGACCCGGTTCCTGACGATCGCCGCCGACACCATCATCGAAAACGCGATTGGCGGTGACGGCGCCGATCTTATCGTCGGCAATGCCGCAGGTAACGTGTTGTATGGCATGCGCGGCGATGACGATCTGCAAGGCGGCGACGGCTATGACATCGCCGGTTTCCGGGGCGATTATGCGTCGTACACGATCACCTCGCTTGAAGGCATAACCACCGTCATTGGCCTTGATGGCACCGACACGCTGACAGGCGTCGAGATGCTCCGCTTTGATGATGGCGACTACGCAGATCCCTCTGCACCGCCTGACCATGAGGCTCCGCTGCTTTCGTCCAGCACGCCCGCCGACGGCACAAGCGGCGTCGGCACAAATGCGAATCTCACATTCACCTTCAGCGAGACGATTGCTGCCGGTAGCGGAGCAGTGTCGATATGGGCTGGCAACGGCACGCTGTTCGAGAGCATTACGGTCACGTCGGCAATGATCAACGGCAGCACGCTGACGATCAACCCGGCCGGGACATTCGCGGCCGAAGCGGCTTATTACGTTACGATGGATGTCGGGGCGGTCGCCGACTTGTCTGGCAATCAGTTTTCCGGAATTAGCGATTCGTCGACGCTGGACTTCGTGACGGAATCGGCTTTCAACATCATTAATGGCGATAGCCGCGGCAACAAGCTCTACGGAACCACAGGCAACGATTCGATATCCGGCTTTGGCGGAAACGATGTATTAAACGGCCGGCTGGGCGCCGACAAGCTGGTCGGCGGCACAGGCAAAGACATATTCTTGTTCGATACTGCGCTGTCATTGGCCAATATCGATACGATTCAGGGGTTCAGCGTCGTTGACGACACGATTCAGCTGGAGAATGCGATTCTGACGAAGCTGACCGCCCGGGGAACGCTGTCGTCTGCAAATTTCCGTTCGGGCGTCGGCGTCACCGCGCAAGACGCAGACGACTATATTTTGTTCGACACAGCGACGGGCTCGGTTTCCTACGATGCCGACGGCAGCGCAGCAGGTGCCGCCGTCCAATTTGCCGCCATTGCCGACCTGGTGGGGACGATCACACGATCAGATTTCGTCGTGGTGTGACGCGGCTGACGCAAGAAAGGCTGAGGAACATCGGGTTCGCGACGCATGGCGACCGCGATTGCGAACCATGTCAACGTAGTCCGCAACGCCGCGCTGCGAGATTTTGCAACCGGCGTTCGACCGCAAGCAGTGGTTGCGAGGGTCGTCGCCGCTGACTCAGGCGTCTGTACCAATATCGCTCCGAGCTTCCGCTGGAGCATTTGAGCACCGTCGCAGGACGCGTGTGTCCAAATGAAAAACCCCGGATTTCCTTTGCGTTCAAAGAAAAATCCGGGGTTTCGTATTACTGGCGGAGACGGAGGGATTCGAACCCTCGATACAGGTTTAAGCCCATATGCTTCCTTAGCAGGGAAGTGCCTTCGACCTCTCGGCCACGTCTCCACACTTGCCGCCCGATTTAATTCCCCGAGCTGCAAAAACAACGATTCTAGCTTTAGGCAAGAGATTGGTCAATCCGCAATCTTCACGAATCTGCCCGTCTCACCCTCATTTTGTCTTTACTGCCTGCTCGACCACGGACAGCGTATCGCCCTCCTCCAGTCCGTCCGGCGGGTTCAGCACCACACGGTCGTCCATGGCGACTCCGGAAAGTACCTCGATCTTCATGCCGAAGTCCTTGCCCAGCCCGACGGGCACCAGCCGCACCTTGCCGTTTTCCCCGACCAGCGCAACCCGCGGCCCCTCGCCGCGCAGCAGCAGCGCATTCACCGGCACGGTCAGCCCGCCGCGCTGGCTGAGCGGCATTTCGACCTGAACATATGAGCCGGGCAGCAGCTGCCCGTCTGCATTGTCGATGCCGACCTCGACCTGCAGGCTGCGGCTGGCCGGATCGATGGCCTTCGCGGTGCGCGTCACCGTTCCCCTGAACGACTGCCCGGCGAGCTCGGCCTGCGTGATGTTGACCTTCTGCCCTGCCTGCACGCCCTTCGCATAAGCCTGCGGCACATACACATAGGCGCGCAATGCACTCGTCTGCGTCAGCACGAACAGCGGCCTGGCCGCATTCGCATCGATCAGGTCGCCGACGTTGACGTTGCGCTTCGTGACCACGCCGTCGAACGGCGCAAGCACGCGCGTGAATGACAGCAGCTCGCGCAACCGCTGGATGTTCGCGTCGACGGAGGCCAGCGCCGCGGCCGACTGCTCATACGCGCTGCGGCGCTCGTCATATTCCTGCTGCGACACCGCGCGCTGCTCGAGCAGCCCTTTCCATCGCTCCATCGTGCTCTTCGCAAGGTTCAGCGACGACACCGACTGCTGCCGCGCCGCCACCGCCTGCGCCAGCTGCTGCTCGAGCTCGGGACTGCTGATCTCGGCCAGCAGCTCCCCCTTCCTGACGGGCGCGCCGATGTCATGGGTCCAGCGGGTCAGGTAGCCGCTGGCGCGCGCCGCAATCGGCGACTCGACCATGCCGAGCAAGGTGCCCGGCAGCGGCAGCGACTGGCTGCTGCCTGCCATCTCGGGATGAACGACCGTGACGGTGACGGCGGCATTTTTTTCGGTGCTCGCCGCCAGCGCCTTCGCCTGCGTGTGGTTGCGCCACAGCGAGAAGCCTCCGCCGGCCAGCAACAGCCCGAGGACGATCACGAATCCCGCCCGCATCCGCTGCCAGACGCGCACGCGGTTCACGCCGAGTCGCCCGGACGGATGGATGGCCAGCGAAGAATGACGTTGCTGTGTCATGGCTCAGTTTCCTGCAGTGGAAAGCGCAGCGCTGCGCGTGCGGCGTGCGATGAATCGATGGACGGCCGCGAACACGACCGGCACGAAGAACAAGGTGGAGACGGTGGCGAAGATCAGGCCGCCGATCACGGCGCGGCCAAGCGGCGCATTCTGCTCGGCGCCCTCGCCGATCGACAGCGCCATCGGCAGCATGCCGATGATCATCGCGGAGGCCGTCATCAGCACCGGGCGAATCCGGGTCGCGCCGGCCTCCAGCGCAGCCGACAGCGGCGGCACGCCGGCATCCAGACGCTGCCGCGCGAATGACACCATCAGGATGCTGTTCGCGGTCGCCACGCCCATGGTCATGATCGCGCCGGTCAGCGCCGGCACGGACAGGTGGGTGCCGCTCAGGAACAGCATCCACGCAATGCCGGCCAGCGCTGCCGGCAGCGCGCTGACGATGATCAGCGGGTCGAGCCACGACTGGAAGTTCACGACGATCAGCAGATAGACCAGCACGATTGCGCCGGCCAGCCCGAGCAGCAGCCCGATGTACGACGACTCCATCGTCTGCACCTGTCCGCGCAACGTGATCTTCGCGCCCTTGCCGAGCTTCGGCTCAACTTCAGCGATCTGCTTCTTCAGCTCCTTCACGACGCTGCCCATGTCGCGACCCTGCACGCTGACGTAGATGTCAACCACATTGCCGATATCGTAGTGCGACACGACCGCCGGCTGCACCGCCGGTCGGGCAGTGACGAGGTTGCCGAGCAGCTGCGGCTGCCCGCCGCTGGGTGCTACCGGTGTACGCATCAGCGCCTCCATCGAACCCATCTGGTGCTGCGGCGTCTGTACGAGCACGTTGTAGACGACGCCGTTGGTCGGGTTCAGCCAGAACGACGGCGTCGTCTGGAAGCTGCCCGACAGCGATACCAGCACGTTCTGCGCGACGTTTGCCGCAGTCAGGTTCAGCTGCTGCACTGACGTACGGTCGATGTCGAGCGCCAGCGTCGGCTGGTTCATCCGCTGGTGCACATGCACGTCCACGGTGCCCGGGATCGCCTGCACCTTGCGCGCAAGCTGCTGTGCCAGCGCGAAGTTGCCCTTCAGGTCCTTGCCGGAGAACTGGATGTCGATCGCCGCCGGCGCGCCGAAATTCAGGATCTGCGACACGATATCCGCCGGCTGGAAGTAGAACTCGGTGCCGGGGAAGCGTTTCGGCAGCTCGCGCCGCAGGTTGTCGATGTATTCAGCCGTCGGCCGGTGCCCCTCTTTCAGGGAGATCATGAACTCGGTATCAATCGCACCGAAGGTGCCGGCGTTGTTGTACGACAGGTTAATGCCGCTGATCGGGACACCGATGTTCGCGAGTACCGTGCCGAGCTCGGTGGCCGGAATCAGTTCGCGGACGACGCGCTCGGTCTGGTCGGCCACGCGCGCGGTCTCTTCAATGCGCGTGCCGGTGGGCGTGCGCGTGTGCATGCGGATCTGGCCTGCGTCGACGGCCGGGAAGAAATCTTCGCCGAGCCGGAAGAACAGACCGCAGGACAGCACGCAGAACGCAAGGAAGCCGAGCCCGAACGCGCGCCGACGCACCAGCAGCGCCGACAGCGCGGCGACATAGGTGCTGCGCATGCGCTCGAACGCGCGGTCGAAACGGTGATGGATGCCGCCGAACCAGCCGGTCGGCGCTTCGCCGCCGTGCTTCGCCGCCTGCTTCATCATCAGCATGGCCAGCGTCGGCACCAGCGTGCGCGACAGGAAGTAAGACGCAAGCATCGCGAACATCACCGCCTCGGCCAGCGGCACGAACAGGTAGCGCGCGACGCCGGTCAGGAAGAACATCGGCAGGAACACGATGCAGATGCACAGCGTCGATACCAGCGCCGGCACCGCAATCTCGCCGGCGCCGTCGGCGATGGCGGTCAGCAGGTCCTTGCCGAGATGCAGGTGACGCTCGATGTTTTCGATCGTCACCGTCGCATCATCGACCAGAATGCCGATCGCCAGCGTGAGCCCGCCGAGGGTCATCAGGTTGATGGTCTCGCCAAGGGCATTCAGCGCAAGGATGGACGACAGGATGGACAGCGGAATCGATACCGCGATGATCAGGGTACTGCGCCAGCTGCCGAGGAAGAGCAGGATCAGCGCGGCCGTCAGGCAGGAGGCAATCACGGCCTCATGCACGACGCTGCTGATCGCGGCTTTCACGAAGATTGACTGGTCGAACAGCAGCGACAGCTCGAGGTTGTCCGGCAGGCCTTTCGCGATCTCCGGCAGCTTCGCACGCACGCTGTCGACTACTTGCACGGTCGACGCGCCGCCGTTCTTCATCACTGACAGCAGCACGCCGCGCTGTCCGTTCTGCTTGACGATGTTCACCTGCGGCGAGAAGCCGTCGCGCACATGCGCGACTTCCTTCAGCCAGGTGACCGAGCCATTCACGCTGCGCACCGGCAGCTCGTTCATGCCGGCGATCGTGTCGGGCGAGCCGTTCAGCCGGACTGAATGCTCGAGCTCGCCGATCTTGGCGGTGCCGGACGGCAGGATCAGGTTCTGCGCGGAGATCGCATTGACGACATCGGTCGCGGTCAGCCCCTTGGCCAGCAGCGCCTGCGAATCGAGGTCGACCGATACCACGCGCGATTTGCCACCGTACGGGAATGGCACGGCGGCGCCGGGCAAGGTGATCAGCTGCGTGCGTACCTGTGTGAACGCGATGTCGTTCATCTGCTGTTCCGACAGCACGGAGCTCGACATGCCGACCTGCACCACCGGCACGCTGGACGCGGAATACGTGATGATCAGGGGCGGCGTGGTACCGGCGGGCAGCTGCCGCAGCTGGGTCTGGCTGACCGCCACCACCTGCGCCAGCGCCGTCTGGATATTCGCGGCCGGCTGGAAGAACAGCTTGACTACCGTGATGCCGGACATGGACTGCGACTCGATGTGCTCGATGTCGTTGACCGTGGTCGTCAGTGCACGCTCGGTGACGGAGGCGATCCGGTTGCCCATCTCGGCCGCAGGCAGACCGTTGTACTGCCAGACGATGCTGATGACGGGGATGCGAATCTCGGGAAGGATGTCGGTCGGCGTGGACCGCAGCGCAAAAGGCGTAGCCAGCAGGATCATCAGCGCCATCACGATATACGTGTACGGCCGCCGCAACGCGAGGTCAACTAACCACATGAGGATGTCCGGATTTTGTCAGCCGCCTGTCAGGGTCTCCTCCCGGCGGTCTTGGAAGTAATTCCGGAAGATTATGTCACGCGCTTCCGCAAAAAAATAAAGGCGGGGAACAGCTCCCCGCCTTGTATTTTGCAAAGCTGGCGACCGTCATGGATTAACGGTCGCCGCCGGCATCAGGCCTGCTCGAGGCCGAATGCCTTGTGCAGTGCGCGCACTGCCAGCTCCATGTACTTCTCGTCGATCAGCACCGAGATCTTGATCTCGGAGGTCGAGATCATCTGGATGTTGATGCTCTCTTCCGACAGCGTGCGGAACATCTGCGATGCGATGCCGACATGGCTGCGCATGCCGACGCCGACCACCGAGACCTTCGACACTTTCGCGTCGCCGATCACGCTGCCTGCGCCGAGCTTTTCCTTCACGCCGTCGTTGATCAGCTTCAGCGATTTTTCATAGTCGCCGCGCGGGACGGTGAAGGTGAAGTCCGTCTTGCCGTCGACCGACTGGTTCTGGATGATCATGTCGACTTCGACGTTCGCATCGGCGACCGGGCCGAGGATCTGGTACGCGATGCCGGGGCGATCCGGCACGCCCATCACAGTGATCTTGGCTTCGTCGCGGCTGAAGGCTATGCCGGTGATGGTGGCTTGTTCCATGTGGGTGTCTTCCTCAAACGAAATCAGGGTGCCGGAGCTCGCTTCTTCCTCCAGCGGCATCAGCGGGTCGGTCAGCGAGGACAGCACGCGCGTCGGTACGCGGTAGTTGCCGGCGAATTCGACCGAGCGGATCTGCAGCACTTTCGAACCGAGCGACGCCATCTCGAGCATTTCCTCGAAGGTGACCGTCTTCAGGCGGCGCGCATCGGAGACAACGCGCGGATCGGTCGTATAGACGCCGTCGACGTCGGTGTAGATCAGGCATTCGGCCGCCTTCAGCGCTGCGGCGACTGCCACGGCCGAGGTGTCGGAACCGCCACGGCCGAGCGTGGTGATGTTGCCGTCGCCGTCAATGCCCTGGAAGCCGGTGATGATCACGACGCGGCCGGCGTCGAGGTCCTTGCGCACCCGGGCGTCGTCGATCGACTGGATGCGCGCCTTGGTGTACGCATTGTCGGTGAGGACCGGTACCTGCCAGCCGGTATAGGACACGGCGTCCTTGCCGATGGCCTGCAGCGCAATTGCCAGCAGCGCGACGGACGCCTGCTCACCGGTCGAGGCCAGCATGTCGAGTTCGCGCGGATCCGGCGTACCGGTAATTTCCTTCGCGAGTCCGAGCAGTCGGTTGGTTTCGCCGGACATTGCCGAAGGCACGACGACGATCTGGTGGCCGGCGTCATGCCATTTGGCGACGCGGCGCGCGACGTTCTTGATGCGCTCGGTGGAGCCCATCGAGGTGCCGCCATACTTGTGAACAATCAAGGCCATGTTGGACGGGTCTTTGTTTTGAAACAAACCGGGCATTTTACATGCTGCAACGCGGAAAGCCAATCGGCCGCACCGCCCTTCAACGCCTGCCGGAATCGACGGGCCGCTTCATTGAAAATGGCTTTGCCAGCCGAGCAAAATGCCGTCGTCCGCCGACGTCCGCGCGTCCTTGCCGACGCCGGCGGCAAACACCAGCGCATCGTCCAGGTACACCAGCGGCAGCCACGGGCGCAGCTGCGCGGCCACGCCCGCCTCCTGGTACAGGTTTTTCAGCGAGCGGGAGGGCCGCTGCAGGTCGGGCGTCAGGCGTTCGCCGCCGCTGCGCGGCCGCAGGCTGAGCATGCCCTGCCGCAGGCGGTCGGCCGGAATGCCGCCGGCGCCGGCCGCGAATGACAGCGCCCCCCGCCACTCGGGCACGTCGATGCACGGCTCGCCCTGCCAGCGCAAGGTGACATCGCCGGCGGGTGGCGATCCCGCGGCCGCCGGCAATGCGACCAGCAGTCCGTGTTGCCGCTGCAGGTTCAGCCCGCACAACGCCAGCGACGGATGGGCGTCGCCGGCCGCGGTGACGGCCTGGGCGCGCAGCTGCGCAAGCTGCGCCTCGCTGGGCGGCCGCTGCGCTCCTTCCCTGTCCAGCCAGTGGCGCAGCAGATTGTCGGCGCGCTCAGCAGAAAGGCAGGCAACCTGCTCAAGCTTCAGCGCATGGCCGGCCGCACAACGTTCAAGGTCGATGGCCGCGAGGTCGTCGAGCAATCGCTGCGCCGCCTGCCAGTGCCGGCTGCTGCGTGCAATCGCGCCGGCGGCCCCGGGGAAATGGGCTTCAAGCGGTGGAAAGATCGCGTGCCGGATCGCGTTGCGACGATAGCGGGTATCGGCATTCGATTCGTCAACGATGTGCGCCACGCCGAGCGCGTCCGCAGCCTGCTCGAGCTCGCTGCGGCGGCAGTCGAGCAGCGGCCGGCCGAGCAGCACGCCTTCGCCGAGCAGGGCATGCGCATCATCGACACCGGCCATGCCGGACAGTCCGCGCAGGCCGGCGCCGCGAAACAGCTGCAGCAGCACGGTCTCGGCCTGGTCATCCTGATGATGCGCGGTCAGCAGCAGCGACACGCCGTGTCTGCTGCACAGCTCGCCGAGCGCGCGATAGCGCGCCAGCCGCGCCGCCTGCTCGACGCCGTGCTCGCCGACGTCCGGCAGCGCGACCCGCACCGCCTCGAAGCGCACGCCGAGCGTGGCCGCCTCGCGCGCGCAATGCGCGAGCCAGGCGTCGGCGTTCGGGCTGAGCCCATGGTGCACATGGAAGGCAAACGGCCGGCGGCCGCTGCGCCGGCCATGGTCGGCCAGCAGCCGCAGCAACAGCGCCGAGTCGAGCCCGCCGCTGTAGGCCAGCGCCATCGCGCCGCCCGAAACGACAACGCGCGCCAGAATTGCTTCCAGCGCGCGTTCGAATCGAGCAGCGACGGCAGTGGCAGCCGTGTTCGTGGCAGCCTTATTCGGACTGGGAGATTTCCTTGAATTTCCCATAGCTCATCAGCTTCTCATGGCGAGCGGCGAGCAGGTCCTTGGTCTTCACGCCCTGGAACTGGCGCAGCGTGTCGGCCAGCGCGCGCTTGAGCAGCACCGCCATCTGCTTCGGATCGCGATGCGCGCCGCCGAGCGGCTCGTTGACGATCTTGTCGATCAGGTTCAGCGCCTTCAGGCGATGCGCGGTCAGGCCCAGCGCCTCGGCCGCATCGGACGCGCGCTCGGCGGTCTTCCAGAGAATGGATGCACAGCCTTCCGGCGAGATCACCGAGTAGGTCGAGTACTGCAGCATCAGCACCGCGTCGCCGACGGCAATCGCCAGCGCGCCGCCGGAGCCGCCTTCGCCGATGATGGTCGCGATGATCGGCACCTTCAGTTCGGCCATCGCGTACAGGTTGTGGCCGATCGCTTCCGACTGGCCGCGCTCTTCCGCATCGATGCCCGGGAAGGCGCCCGGCGTATCGACAAAGGTGAACACCGGCAGGTTGAACTTCTCGGCCACCTTCATCAGGCGCAGCGCCTTGCGATAGCCCTCGGGCTTGGACATGCCGAAGTTGCGCAGCGCGCGCTCCTTGGTGTCGCGGCCCTTCTGGTGACCGATGACCATGCAGGCCTGGCCGTTGAAGCGCGCGAGGCCGCCGACGATGGACTGGTCGTCCGCATAGCTGCGGTCGCCGTGCAGTTCATGGAAATCGGTAAAGATCTCGCTGACATAGTCGAGCGTGTACGGACGCTGCGGATGGCGCGCGATCTGCGATACCTGCCACGGGGTCAGCTTCGCGTAGATGTCCTTCGTGAGTTGCTGGCTCTTTTGCGACAGGCGGTCGATTTCTTCGCTGATGTCGACGGCAGAATCTTCCTGCACGAAGCGCAGTTCCTCGATCTTGGCCTCGAGTTCTGCGATCGGTTGCTCAAAGTTGAGGAAGGTGGTTTTGCTCACGGTAACTCCTTGTTGTCCTGGCAACCCGGCGGCACAGTGACTTGCGCCCGGATGCTATCAATCTTGCATCAGGAAAATCAATATTCTACAGGCACCGGGTCCAGCGAGCGCCACAGATACCAGGTGGCGACCGTGCGCCAGGGCTCCCAGTTCGCGGACACCTCGCGCGCATCGCTGCGCGACACCGGCTCCCCCGAAAAATAATTGATGCTGATGCCACGCAGCAGGCCGACGTCGTCCAGCGGCAGCACGTTCGGCCTTAACAAATTAAAAATCAGGAACATTTCGGCAGTCCAGCGGCCGATGCCGCGGATCTGCACCAGTTCGGCGATCACTTCTTCGTCGTCCATCGACGACCAGTCCTTCGCATGCACGCTGCCATCGCGAAAATGCAGCGCGAGGTCGCTCAGGTACTCGGCCTTGCGCTTGGACAGCCCGCAGCCAGCCAGCTTGTCGAGGCTGAGCTTCTGCATCGCCGCCGGCGTCATGCGCGGGCAGGCGGCCAGCAGGCGTTCCCAGACCGATTGCGCGGCTTTCACCGAAATCTGTTGCCCGACGATCGAGCGTGCCAGCGTCACGAACGGCTCCCCGCGGCCGACCAGTTGCAGGTCGCCGAATTGCGGGATGAGGCGACGCATGATGCGGTCGCGCTTCATCAGTTCCGCTTTCGCGTCTTCCCAATAGAAAGGCACGAGGGGCTCGATCGGTGTCGTCATTGCGCGTCAGGCCCTGCGCCACTCGGTGACGCCGCCCGGCTTGTCCTCGAGCACGACGCCCTTGTCGAGCAGGTCGGCGCGGATGCGGTCGGCCTCGGCGAAGTTCTTGTCCTTCTTCGCCTGCGCGCGCGCCGCGATCTGCGCGGCCACGTCGGTATCGGCCAGCCCGTCGGGCGCGCCGCCATGCAGAAAGGCCTGCGGCTCGCGGCCCAGCAGGCCGAGCAGACCGGCCAGCCCTTGCAGCTGCCGCGCCAGCGCCGGCGAATGCGTGCGGTTCACTTCGGTCGCCAGGTCGAACAGCACGGACAGCGCGATCGGCGTATTGAAGTCGTCGTTCATCGCGTCGGCGAAGCGCTGCGCGTGGGCGTCGTTGCGGTCCAGCGGCTGTCCGTCCGGCGCGGTTTCCTTCAGCGCGGTATACAGGCGGGTGAGCGCTATGCGCGCATCGTCGAGATGGGCGTCAGAATAATTCAGCGGGCTGCGATAGTGCGCGCGCAGGATGAAGAAGCGCACGACCTCGGCGTCATACTTCTTCAGGACTTCGCGGATCGTGAAGAAGTTGCCGAGCGACTTGGACATCTTCTCGTCGTCGACGCGCACGAAACCGTTATGCATCCAGGTGTTGACGAAGCGGCGGCCGCTCGCGCCCTCGGACTGCGCGATCTCGTTCTCATGGTGCGGGAACTGAAGGTCCTGCCCGCCGCCGTGAATGTCGAACTGCTCGCCGAGCAGGTCGCAGGCCATCGCCGAGCACTCGATGTGCCAGCCCGGGCGGCCGCTGCCCCACTTCGATGCCCATTTCACTTCGTCCGGCTCGGATTCGCGCGACGACTTCCACAGCACGAAGTCGAGCGGGTCGCGCTTCGCGCTGGCAACCTCGACGCGCTCGCCGGCGCGCAGGTCGTCGAGCGATTTGCCGGACAGCTTGCCGTAGCCGGGGAAATCACGCACCGAGTAATTGACGTCGCCGTCGGCCGCCTGATAGGCGAGGCCATTGGCTTCCAGCTTGCCGATCAGCGACAGCATCTGCGGCACATAGGCCGTCGCGCGCGGCTCATGGTCGGGCGGCTGCACGCCGAGCGCGGCGGCGTCTTCATTCATCGCCGCGATGAAGCGGCCGGTCAGGGCCGAGATCGGCTCGCCGTTCTCGACGGCGCGCCGGATGATCTTGTCGTCGATGTCGGTGATGTTGCGCACGTAGGTGACGCCATAGCCGCTGGCACGCAGCCAGCGTTGCACCATGTCGAACACCACCATCACGCGTGCGTGGCCGAGGTGGCAGTAATCGTAGACCGTCATGCCGCAGACGTACATGCGGACCTTGCCCGGCTCGATCGGCGTAAAAACCTCTTTGTCACGCGCCAGCGTGTTGTAAATCTTGAGAACGCTCATGGATGGATGCGGATGCGATTCGGGCGCGCCGTGCGCTGCGCCCGCCGGCCAATCGTGGCCTGAGTCCCGCCGTCTTCTTTGTGCAGAAATCGGCAAGTCGTCTTTTGATAAAATGCGAGTTTCGTCGGAGTATAACATCGAAGCACGTCCACTCTGCGCCTCGGCAGGAGCCGGACTCGCCCCCAACCGCTTCTTCAAAGGACCCGCATGCTGCGCCGCAAATTTCTCGCCATAGTCACCGCCTTCTCTCTTGCCTCGATCGCCGGCCACGCCGCTGCCGAAGGTGCGCCGAAAGTGTCGTTGAAGACCAATCTCGGCGAAATCGTGCTCGAACTGAACGCGGAAAAGGCGCCGAAGTCGGTCGAGAATTTCGTGCAGTACGTGAAGGCCGGCTTCTACAACGGCACCACCTTCCACCGCGTGATCGAGAACTTCATGGTTCAGGGCGGCGGCTATGACACCCAGGGCAACCTGAAGCCGACGCGCGATTCGATCGAAATCGAATCGAAGAATGGCCTGCGCAACCGCCAGTACACGGTCGCCATGGCGCGCACGTCGGACCCGAACTCCGCCAATTCGCAGTTCTTCATCAATACCAAGGACAACCGCTTCCTCGACTATCCGGGACAGGACGGCTGGGGCTATGCGGTATTCGGCAAGGTCATCAAGGGCGCCGACGTCGTCGACAAAATCGAGTCCGTGCCGACCGGCCGCCGCGACAAGCCGCTGCAGGACGTCGTGATCGAATCGGCCACCCTCATCGAATAATCTCATCCAACAAAGGAATATCATGGCAGTCGTACTCACCACCAACCACGGCAAGATCACCATCGAGCTCGACGCGGAGAAAGCGCCGAAGACGGTCGAAAACTTCCTCAACTACGTGAAGTCCGGCCATTACGACGGCACCATCTTCCATCGCGTGATCAACGGTTTCATGATCCAGGGCGGCGGTTTCGAGCCGGGCATGAAGCAGAAGGAAACCGGCGCATCGATCGAGAACGAGGCCGCCAATGGCCTGTCGAATGATGCCTACACGATCGCCATGGCCCGCACCAACGATCCGCACTCGGCCAGCGCGCAGTTCTTCATCAACGTGAAGGACAACGATTTCCTGAACTACGCCGGCCCGAACAACTGGGGCTACTGCGTGTTCGGCAAGGTCACCGACGGCACCGACGTGGTCGATGCAATCCGCAAGGTGCGCACCGGCAGCAAGGGCTTCCATGGTGACGTGCCGGTCGAGGACGTGATCATCGAGAAGGCCGAGATCGTCTGACCGTATCCCTCATGAGCATTCCCGCAGTAGCGGACAACAAGGCGCAGCCGGCAACGGTTGCGCTTTTTGTTTCCGACCTCCACCTGTCACCGCAGATGCCGAAGACGGCAGCGGCCTTCTTCCGCTTCCTCGACGAGCACGCGGCGCAGGCGCGGCAGCTGTACCTGCTGGGCGACGTCTTCGAATACTGGGCCGGCGATGACGATCTCGACGATCCGTTCAACCGCGAAGTGGTGGCGGCACTGCATCATCTGAGCGAACGCGGCGTCGCGCTCTTCTGGATCGCCGGCAACCGTGACTTCCTCGCCGCCGACGGCTTTGCGCGCGCAACCGGCCTCACGCTGCTGCCGGACCCGTATGTTGCGGAGATCGCCGGCCAGCGCCTGCTGCTGCTGCATTGCGATGCGCAATGCACCGACGACAGCGGCTACATGGCCTTTCGCGCGCAGGTGCGCCAGCCCGAATGGCAGCGCGCCTTCCTTGCAAGGCCGCTGGCCGAGCGCAAGGCGATCATTGCCGGCATGCGCGAAGGCAGCCGGGATGCGCAGCGCGGCAAGGCCATGGCCATCATGGACGTGAACCCGCAAGCGATTGCGCAACTCTTTGCCGAGCATCGCGTCAGCCTGATGATCCATGGGCATACGCACCGCCCGGCAGTGCATCGCACCGACGCCGGCGTTCGCCATGTGCTGACGGACTGGGATTGCGACGGTCCTGCACAACGCGGCGGCTGGCTCGCGCTGCGGGCCGATGGCAACCTTGAAGTAATGGATCTCCGCAGCGCCTGAGCCGCGCGATGCCTTGCCGACTCAGATGCCCGCGGCCTCCAGCACCGCGATTTCCTCTTCGCTGAAGCCCGCGGCGCGCCGCGCGTCCAGGTTGAACGGGCGGCGCGGCTGCGGCGCCCTGTGGCGCACTGACAGTTCGGCATAAGTCGCGACCCCATCCAGTCCGTCGCGCTCGCACAGCCAGCGATACCAGTGGTTGCCGATGGCGACATGGCCGACCTCGTCGCGCAGGATGATGTCGAGGATCGCGGCGGCGGCCGCGTCGCCGACCTGCGCCAGTTTGGCGCGCACGGCCGGCGTGGCATCCAGCCCCCGCGCCTCCAGCGTGCGCGGCACCAGCGCCATCCGCGCGATGACGTCAGCGGCGGTGCTTTCCGCCATTTCCCACAGGCTGTTGTGCGCGCTGAAATCGCCGTACGCATGGCCCATCGTGCGCAGATGGCCGTCGAGCAGCGAGAAATGCAGCGCCTCTTCCGCCGCGACCTGCAGCCAGTCGGCATAGAACGCGCGCGGCATGCCGGCGAAACGCCAGACCGCGTCAAGCGCGAGGTTGATTGCGTTGAACTCGATGTGCGCGAGCGCATGGATCAGCGCCGCCCGGCCTTCGACGGTATTCATCGGGCGGCGGCCGACTTCGCGCGGCGGCACCAGCGGCGGCCGCTCTGGCCGTCCCGGCAGCGTGGCCTTGGGCAGCAGCGTGGCCTGCGGATCCACGTCGATGGCGCCGGCCAG
>JACCEE011082515.1_pt1 | contig 16532 bp, 15 predicted proteins | sample 7449931 | NCBI WGS metagenome assembly JACCEE01 (sample SAMN15323457, study PRJNA562643) | freshwater metagenome | isolation source: river surface water | place: USA:Blue River Watershed | collected 2017-08-19 | reverse complement strand
GTTCTCGTTCGTGGCGTTCGACCAGATCGTGAACAACGCCGCCCAGATCCGCTACATGAGCGGCGGGCAGATCAAGATCCCGCTGGTGTTCCGCGGCAATTCGGGCGGCGGCCACCAGATCGGGGCCACCCACAGCCACGCGCCCGAGGCGATCTATTCGAGCTTCCCGGGCCTCAAGGTGGTGGTGCCAGCGTTCGCCGCCGACGCCAAAGGGCTGCTCAAGAGCGCCATCCGCGACGACAACCCGGTTCTTGTCATCGAGAACGAAGCCCTGTACGGTCGCGAATCGGAAGTCCCCGAGGGCGAATATCTGACCCCGATCGGCAAGGCCAACGTGCTGCAGCCGGGCTCCGACCTCACGATCGTGACGCACGGCCGCAGTTGCTGGACCGTGTTGGAGGCCAACCAGGAACTCCTTAAGATGGGTATCCGTGCCGAAATCATCGACCTGAGGTCGATCAAGCCGCTGGATTGGCCGACAGTTTTTGCCAGCGTCCGCAAGACGCACCGCCTGGTGTGCGTGGACGAAACCAAGCCGTTCGCGGGCGTCAGCTCGCAGGTGGCCGCCGAGGTGCAGCGCGCCTGTTTCGACCACCTGGACGCGCCGATTTTGCGCGTGACTTCGGTGGAAGCGCCAATGCCGTTCTCTTCGGCGCTGGAAGACGAATGCATTCCCAACGTGGCCCGGATCATCGAGGCCGTCAAGCAGGTGGTGGTATGATCCTAGATCCCACAATCGAGTCGGGCGCATCGCATCGCAGCCCGCACAGCATCTTGGTTCGTTCGGTATCGTCACCGCACCGGACAAGGGTGCGCCTCCTCACCCGCCAAACCAATCTGCAGCGCGTTCAGCGCGCGCTGCATCCCTCTCAACTGTGGGAGCTAGGATAATGGCCAACGCGATTCTCATGCCCCGGATGTCCGATTCCATGGTGGAAGGGACGCTCACGAAGTGGCTCAAGAAGGAAGGCGACGTCCTCAAGAACGGCGACTTGATCGCCGAGATCGAGACTGATAAGGCCACCCAGGAAGTGGAGTGTTTCGAGCCGGGCGTGCTGCTCAAGCAGACCGTGGCCGAAGGCGGCGTGGTGCCAGTGGGTGGTCCCATCTGCATCATCGGCAAGAGCGGCGAAGACATTTCGGGATTGCTGGCCACGGCCGCATCCGACACCTCGGTGCAGGCTTCCAAGGTCAAGACGGAATCCGCCACCAAGGCCGCCGACGAAAAGCGCGCCCCCGTCGCGCCGCCTTCGGAGCCCAGCGCTCCGACGACTCCGGTGCAGCCGGTGGTGGCCGCCGAATTCAAGAACGCCGCGCGCGGCGCGGTGATCGAAGAACAGGCCGTGGACGAGGCCGCCGACAAGGGCGAACTGGCCGGACGCCTGCGGGCGTCGCCGTTCGCCCGCAAGCTCGCCGCCGAAAAGGGGGTGAACCTCTACAACGTGAAGGGCACGGGCCCCGGCGGGCGCATCACCGCCGAAGACGTGCAGGCCGCGCTCGAAGGCAAGGGTGGGGTGTCTGCGTTGGCTCCGGTGGAAGGCGGGTCGCCGTCGTTCGCCGCCTCGTCCCAGCGCACGGGCACCGACGAAAAGATCCCGCTGACCAACATGCGCAAGACGATCGCGCGTCGGTTGCAGGAAAGCAAGCAGCAGGTGCCGCATTTCTACAGCACCATCGAGGTGGACGCCGAGCCGCTGCAGGCCTTCCGCCAGCAGTTGAACACGGGTCTGGCCGCCACCAGTACGCGCTTGAAACTTTCCGTCAACGACCTGGTGCTCAAGGCCGTGGCCCTGGCCGCCAAGGAAGTGCCCGAGGTGAACGCGGCCTGGGAAGGCGACAGCATCACGCGCTTTGCCGCCGTGCACGTTTCGTTCGCCGTGAGCTTGCCCACCGGGCTCATCACCCCGGTGGTGCGCGACGCCGACATCAAGCCGCTCAAGCAGGTGGCGTTCGAGGCAAAGGAACTGGGCAAACGCGCCAAGGAGAAGGGACTCAAGCCGGACGAATTCACGGGTGGGACAATCACTGTCTCGAACCTGGGCATGTTCGGGGTCGATTCGTTCCAGGCGATCGTGAACCCTCCGCAGGCCGTGATCGTCGCGGTGGCGAGCATCATCGAAAAACCGGTGGTCAAGAACGGGCAGATCGTGGTGGGCCACACCATGAAGCTCACCCTTTCCGGCGACCACCGCGCCGTGGACGGCTCCGACGGCGCGCGCTACCTGGTGGCGCTCAAGAACATCCTGGAGAATCCGACGCTGCTGGTGCTGTGATCGGCGAGGACGGAAAATGACGTTTGCCCCGCGCCGGAGAAGATCCGGGCGGGGCTTTTTGTTTGCGCGAGATTCGTGCGGCGGACTGAAGTCCTTGCACGGCAACGCCCGTTGTCGGTCGGGTGTACGTCTTCCTGCGGGAATCGGTTGAGCTGGCGATCGCCAAAAACAAAGCCCTCCTCCAGGCGATCCGGAGAAGGGCTTTTGCGCCTCTGAATATTTGTGAATTCGGCGGTTGCCGATCACTTCCCCTTGGCGGCCTTCTTCGCTTCGCGCTCGGCCTTGCGCGCTTCGCGCTCCTGTTGGCGCTTGGCCTTCAATGCGGCCTTTTCTGCCTTCTGGTCCTGCTTGAGCTGGGTCATCTGGTCCTTGAGTTCGGCCTTCTTGGTCGAATCGCCGTTGGCGGCCTTCACCTCGGCCTTCAGATCCTTGCGCTCGGCCTGGTGTTGGGCTTCAAGGGTCGCGTTTTCCGACTTGTGGGCGGCCTTGACCGAATCGTGACGAGGTGTCGCATGGGTGGAATCGGCGGCGTTGGCGGCCATGGGCAGGGCGAAGGCGGCCAGGAGTGCGAAGAGAGGCTTGGCGTTCATGTCTGTGGTCCTTGTGTTCGAGTGGGTTCGGAAGAGCGGGAGATCGTCCCGGTTGTCGACATGGAAGCGCAATCCTCGTGCCGAACACCGCCGTCGGGCGAATCGTCGGAATCGTTGGACTCTTGCGATCAAAAACTGGAACGATCGGTTCCGGTCGGGATGGGAATCCCCAAATACCTGGGGATCAGATCTCCGGACTCCAGTTCAGGCCAAGGCCGAACCCGAGGTGGTCGGTGTCGAAGGTGAGCGTGCGCCCGGAGGCCGCGCTCGTGCCGTGGCGCTCCAGGCTGGCTCCCAGCATGGCTCCCGTCTCGATGCGCAGCCGCGGCGTGGCCTGGAAGTTCAGGCCGGTGCTCGCGTAGTGGGTCGGGAGGTCGGGCTCGATCTCGGAACGGACCGCGTTGTCCTTGAACGTGGCGTCGTAGGTGTAGCCCAGGGCCGCCTCGATACGGTCGGTGAACCGCCAGCGCGCCCCGATCCCGCCGTAGTAGGAATCGTGGTAGAACTTCTCGGCGCCGTCGTGGTCGACAGATTCCGACAATCCGTAGGTCAGGCTCGATTCCAGGGTCAGGCTGGGCATGGGGGTGAAGGCGACGCCCGCGGCCACCACCATGGGCTCGGTGGCCTTGGATTTGGCGCCCTTCTCGTAGATGGCCAGGTAGGGCATCAACAGGGCGGGTCCCTTGAGGGTGGATTCGGTGTTTTCCAGTTCCATCTCGCCGTTCCATTCGAACCGCAGCCCGATGTTCCACATCTCGTTGGGCTTGAAGTCCAGGCCCAGGATCGCGCCGTGGGCGACGCCGGTCTGGACCACGTCGACTTCGATATCCTGCCAAAGACTGTCGATCACGTGGTTGGCCGCGGCGTTGATGGCGGAATCCACCGAGGCGCCCGAAATGCCCGCTTGCGCCAAGCCCTGGCTTCCCTGGTAGACCACGCCCAGCCGGGAAGGCCGTGCCGATCCCTTGTAGGTGTTGCTGGCGTAGGCGAACCGGTACGCCACCGAAGCCGAAAGCGTGGGCAGGATCCTGTAGGCTGTTCCCGCCGCGAAGGACAATGTCTTGATGTCGCCTGTGAACGACAAATTCCGCTGGTACTGGAATCCCGCCTGGCTGCTGCCGGTGGTCACCTGCTGTCCGGCAAACGGCGTGCCTGACAATTGCTGTCCATACCCGGCCTCGACCAACGGCTTGACCATGGCTCCGATTCCGCTGGCGAACCCCATGATCATGTTGTCGAACATGGGAATTCCCTGGTCGTACACGCCTTCGCCGCCGCCCGCCAGAGGAGCCGCGTGCAGGAACAGCGACCAGTCGTCCATGCGGTACGCGGCATGGACCGTGGGGAACAGCCAGATGTCGACGTTTCCTTCGTAGGTGCCGGGTCCGTAGGCGTTCAGGACCGGGTTGTCTTCCTTGACGGTGGGGTTCTGGAGCACCAGTTGGTTGCCCACCGACAGATGCAGTCCGTTACCGGGAAGGAACGCCACGCCCGCGGGGTTGTGGAACACGGCGTCGGTGCTGGTCGACGCGTTGCGGTTCTGGGTCTGGAGGAACTCGACGCTCTGGTTCTTGTTCAGGCTCCAGCCCGACATGCAAAGCGAAACGACACCGATGGCGACGATACGTGGCTTCATCCGATCTCCCGATGGTTGGTTGGAAGTCTCCATGGTCCAGTTCCAAGAGGGTTCGGTCAAGTGGCGCGTGCGCGATGCGTGCGGATCGCGGTTCGGGGAAACAAAAAACCGTTCCCGACCGATGTCGAAAACGGGTTCGGAATCGAACAGAAAATGTCGGAAAGGACTACTTCTTGCCCTTCTTGGCAGCCTTGCGAGCGGCCTGCTCCTGCTTGCGCTGTTCCTTCTTGGCGGCCATTTCCGCCTTCTTGGCGGCTTGACGTTCTTCGAATTCGGCCTTCTTCTTGGCCTTGAACTCGGCCTTTTCGGTCTTCTGGGCTTCCTTGAGCTGGGCCATCTTGGCCTTCAGTTCGGTCTTCTTCGCCGTGTCGCCCTTGGCGGTCTTGAGTTCGGCCTGCAAGGCCTTCATGTCTGCGCGGTGCTTCTGTTCCATCGCGGCCATTTCGTTCTTGGGAGCGGGCTTGGCCGGCTCGGCCGCCGGTGTCGCCACAGCGGTGGCTTCGGGGGCGGGAGCCGCAGCGGTGGAGTCGGCTGCAAAGGACGCCATGGGCATGACAAGAGCTGCGAAGAGAGCGAAGAGAGACTTGCGATTCATGAAAGATTCCTTTGAAGAGAGATTCCGTTCCGCCGATTGGAGAATGGCCCCCAGATGGCGGTTGCACGACACAGGGATGCACGACGGCGATGCCCGATTGTCCCATTCGGGCAACGGACATGTCAATTCCTGGATCGATTCGAAAATATGGAACACCTATACCCAAAGAAACGAGATCCGGCGCAGATCGGTGTTCGCGCACGTTCGCGAACCGGCGGGGTTGGTGCAGGATCGCAAGAAAGCGTTGAAATGGAGGGAGGTGGTCGTTTGGCGATCGGATTCGGGGGTCTATTATTTCTGCCGTGCGGGCAATCTCGGAACACCCGCCAGGACGGAACCCGTGCCAAGCGAGCTCGAAGCATCCTGCCGTTCGAATTCCTGTCCGATCTGGAGAATCGCAAATGTCTAGGAAGACCTCGATCGCGTTGAGCCTGGTGTTGTGCGCCGGAGCCGTCGCCCAGACATCCTCGCTCCCTGTTTTGGGCTACGCCAAAACCTCGGTGAACACGGTGGTGTTCCGCGGCAATTCGGTGGTCACCTTCGGGCAGGCCCAGTACACGGCGTACTACGACAAGGACAGCAACGTCGTGATCGCCAAGCGGACCCTGGGATCCACCGATTGGGCCACCAAGACCACCCAGCACAAGGGGAACGTCTCCGACGCGCACAACAGCATCAGCATCGAGGTCGACGGCGACGGATTCCTGCACATGGCCTGGAACATGCACGGCACCGCGCTCAAGTACGCCAAGAGCGTCGCGGCGGGGTCCCTGGAGATGGGAGCGGTGGTTCCCATGGCCAGCAAGAGCGAGGCGTCGGTCACCTACCCCCAGTTCTTCCGGCGCCCCAACGGCGACCTGTTGTTCTTCTACCGCGACGGCGCTTCGGGCAACGGCAACCTGATGGTCGACAAGTACGACACCAAGGCCAAGCAGTGGAGCCAGGTGCATTCCAACCTGATCGCGGGCGAAGGCACGCGCAACGCCTACTGGCAGGCGCACCAGGACAAGAACGGCGTGATCCACGTGGGATGGGTGTGGCGCGAGACATCCGACGTCTCCACCAACCACGACCAGTGCTATGCGCGGTCGGAAGACGGCGGCGTCACCTGGAAAACATCGTCGGGCGCGGTCTACGCGCTGCCCATCAAGGCGGCCAACGCCGAATACGTGTACCGCATCGCGCAAAAGAGCGACCTGATCAACCAGACGTCGATTTTTGGCGACGAGAAGAGCCGCCCCTACATCGCCACCTACTGGACTCCGGCCGGCACCGGGATCCCGCAGTACCACCTGATCTACAACCTGGGCGGCGGCTGGCAGCACATGCAGATCACCAAGCGCACCACGGCCTATTCCCTGAGCGGAGGCGGTACCAAGCAGATCCCCTTCTCGCGCCCGCAGGTGGTGGTGGATGGCTCCAAGGATTCGATCGGCGTGTACATGGTCTACCGCGACGTGGAGCGGGGTTCCAAGGTTTCGCTGGCGCAGACCTCGAACCTGGGTTACACGCCCTGGACATTTTCCGACCTGACCACCTACGCCGTGAACTACTGGGAACCCAGCTACGACGTGGATCTCTGGAACGCATCGAACACGATGAACGTGTTCGTGCAGAATTCCATGCAGGGCGACGGCGAAACCACCGTGGAGATCGATCCGCAACCGGTGACGATCCTGGAATGGAAGTCGGAGACCTCCGCCGGGATTCCCGCGCCGCGCCGCGCCGTGGCAGGCCGGTCGCTGGAGGCTTCGGGCGAGTTCGACGCGTTGGGACGCGAGGCCGGTTCGGGGGCCGCGGGCGTGACGCTTTCCGCCAAGCAGGCGGCCGTGGAAGGCGCGGGAATTAGCAACCGCTGAGGTCCATCGCTGCGACGGTGGTTGAGGTGTACGCCCAAACCAACGCCGCCGATGTCGGCGAAATCGCCGGGTCTAGATCCGCAGACCCAATCCCAGGTTGAACTTGAAGTAAATGGGACCGGATCCGGGGATCCAACCCAGTTCGCCGCTCAACGGCATGCCCACAGGCGCGCCGCTTTGCGACACGAACCCACCGCGGAATCCGAACAGACGCGACGGAACCTGTCCAGGACCGTCGCCGTGGCGGATCGGGTAGGAACGTCCCTGGTACTCCACATCGTCGAGCTCGGATGCCAAGGCCAGCAGCGCGTCCAGGTACCAGACAGAATGCGAGTAGTTGCGCACCAGGTATTGGGCGCCCGTCTGGTTGCGTGTGACCATCACCTCCGAACCTTGGCGGTACTCGCGCGACACGCCCAGGTAGGCGATCGTGTTGTGCTCGTTGGTCCAGCCCACGGTGGAATCGGCGTGGTCGAGCCCTTCAGGAGATGGATGCCTGGCGCTCCTTCGCCGTGGAGGTATTCCTCGTTTCCGTTTTCCGAGAAGAACGAATGGCTCTCGAAGAGGAGCCCGCCTCGAAGCCCAACGCTCCGTTCCACAGTGACCGGAACCTCCAAGTACTTGGAGTGGTAGGCCGTGAAGTTCGTGTTCCCGATGGTCTGCGAGAACAGCTGCCGCGTATCGAAGACCTGCGCCTGCGGCCGTGTTTCCACCTTTTGCGAAAGCATCCATGTGGCGCCGATCGACCAGGAGAACAGCGTGGGATCGCCGCCGGGCGTCGCGTTGGGAAGATCGACGTTGGACGCGGTGGCGTCGCTGTGCAGACTGACGGACTTGGGGTTGTCCATTCTCCAGAACTCCCCTCCCGCGTCGGCGTGCAGCCAAAGCCTCCTGGCGATCCTCAGGTCCGCTTCGAATCCGTAGTCCAGGCTGAACAGCGAAGTCGGATAGAACATCCCGAGCGCGACATCGGCGCGCACGAACAGCCGGTCTCCGAACGGATCGTCGACCTTCACCTCGGCGTCGTAGACATCCTGGTCGGCGACCACGCCGATGACGGTTTCTGGCGCCTTTGCGGGGGCAACGGATTCCGAGACGCCCCCGATTCCGCCCGTCCCGAACAGGTCGTCGGCGGCCTTGGGAAGCTCGTCGACCACCTTCTCGATCCGAGCCGGGGCGGTGCGCGAAGTGGACCCGAGGATTTCGCCGGTGCCCACGTCGACCAGCCGCGCGTTGAGCATGTAGGAGTTCCCGAGCTTGCCCACCGACCCCACCACGATCTGGTCGATGCCCAGGATCTTGCCGATCTGGATGGCGCAGTCGCTCTTGTCGCATGCGCCGGAATTCTGGAATCCCTGCTCCTGGAGGATCTTGGCCGTTCCGGTAACGCCCCCTTGTGCGGATTGTCTCCGACGGTTGACTTGCGGTCGGCTTTGCAGCTCATTCCCCTCCTGTGGAGGGGTGGACGGCCTTGCCGGACGGGGTGGTTTTCGCTCTCGCGGGAGTATTGCCACCCTCCGGGTGGCGTTGAGCCACGGGGGCGTGGCCCGACGCCCCCGTGAACCCCGGCGGGCCAAGGACCCTCATGCCGGGTCCTTGGATCCAGGCACCAGGGGGGCTCGCCCTCTCGGGCCTGCCGTGAAATGTTCACCCATCGCCGTGCCTACGGCGATGGACCGGGGCAGGCCCTGCGATTCCACTCGCCTCCCCTGGACCCCCGACGGTTTTCGGCGGCTCGCGCCGCGAGATACCAGGGTTCCCATTCCGCCGGTCGGCGGAATGGGAGGGTTTGGGTGCCCTGCGGGCGCCAGAGAGAGATTCTTCGGGACGCTCAAGCAGGTGGCGAAGCGGATGAAGTTCCAGAATCGCGCCTCGGTTGCGCAGGCGATGGAGTCGTTCAGGTTCTGGTACAACCAGGTGAGGCCGCATCAGGGGTTGGGTGGTCGCACACCGATGGAAGCGTGGAACAAAGTCGATCCGTACGCGCTACCTGTCCGACGGAGTCGTTCTTTCCAGGCGTGGGGTGGGGTGCTGATAGGTCAAGTCATCACACACGGAAGGAGGTGTTAGCGAGGCAAACGACGGAAAATGTCCGACGATGATGCTCTCCGCATGGTCGGGGAGATGTCAGGTCATAAGCGAGTTAAGGAAATCGCGCTGTAGGTCAGCTTGGATGCGCTGATTTCGATGGTTGGCGGTGGCGAAATGCGAGGCAAAATCACTTGTCGGACGTCGGACGGGACACCGGGGTTTCCAGCGAAAATGGCGGGTGACGGGGCTGTTCGAATGGATATCGCCCGGAATGCCGGAAATCGACATCGCGGACGACAATCAAATTTTAGTCAGAATCCGACAGATTTGCTGGTACGTTCGAGAGGCTCGCTTCCCGCGGCGGCGATTCCTATTTTCGCCACCGGAGACCGGGTGGCTCGCGCCGCGGGCCGCAGCCAAAGGTCCAGATCCTATACGTCACTTCCTGTCTATAGAGGCCGCGCATGAACTCCGGATTCCTTGCATGCAGACCCGGTCGAATCGACTGTCCGACTTCGGCTTCTTCCAGCGGCACAGGAAACCAGAAGGATCCGATCCCGAACTCGCGGATCCTCTCCTCGATCGGCTTGCTGCTCCTGCTCTGCTGCTGGGGAGGTCCGTTGGCGAATCCCGTCATCTTGACCCCTCCCATGGAGTTTCCCGGCCTTGAGGCGTTCTTTCCCAGCTTCAAGACGAGCGACACTTCCATCGTCCATCTGGGATTCATGAACAGCGAGGTCGTCGAAGTCGTGCCGACAAAATCCGGCGCCGACATCCACGGGAAATTCTCCTTCTCCCAAGTCAAAGGCGATACGAGCGAACGATGGGTGGAGATCCTCATCCCCATTCCCTACTTCGGCCTGATCCCTCCCGATACGATCCTGAAGGACGCGTCGCCATCGTTGACCTTCGACGGCAAGGCCGTGACATCCATCCCCAAGGCGCGATCTATCGATGTTCTGGAAAACTCGATGCAGGTCGCGATGATTTCATGGATCTTCAAAACGAAAATCCAGGGGCATTTCTCCTTCGAAATCCGCTACTTCCAACCCTTTGTCTGGCCCGATCTCCGGCCGACGATCCCGTACATCCCTCTTTTGTCCCAGACGACGGATCTGCGCTCATGGGACGCCGAATACGACGGCTTCAAGCTGATCTTCCGCAACTCGACCGACTCCCACTTCTGGCTGGCTGGCACTCCCGTGGTCATCTACGGGAACTCCACGATTCGAACGAGGATCGAACGTGGAACAATCATTTACTTTGGCAAAACGAAGGACTGAGTCGACTAGGCAGCCTCGTTTCGAGGCTCCCTTTCCGAACAGAAACGAGTGGGTCATGCAACGAATCTCCCGTATCCTGAAATCCTGCATCGGGCCTGGAAGCCTGCTCGTGGCACTGCTGGCGATCGGGTGCGACAAGGGTCAAGTGCCGCCCAACGCATCGACGAGCGACCCCGTGCCAAGCCAGGCGTCCGGGATTGACAGCGTCCTGGAAGCGAAGCGCACCTCCGATGCGTCCATCGATTCGCTGTTTCAAGCGAATGCCTCGGATGTACAGGTTCTGGTTCGCGGCACGGTGACGAAGTTCCTTGCCGACGATGTGGAAGGCGACAAGCACCAGCGGCTCATCCTGAAGCTGGCCAGCGGAAAGACTTTGCTGATCGCGCACAACATCGATCTGGCCGGACGCGTTCCCAATACTGCGTTGAACAAGATCGTCTACGCGAACGGCGATTACGAGTGGAATTCCGAAGGTGGCGTCGTCCACTGGACCCACAAGGATCCCGACAACGTCCATGCGGCGGGCTGGATCCAGTTCGATGGCGACAGATATTGGTAGAGCTTTTTTGACGCGACTTCCGTGCGACGGGAACACTCGCTCCCTTCTGGAGTCCATCTCTTCCGCCTGCGCTACCAGGATTCTGGACGCGTCCTTTGGCCTGCGAGCCTGCGCAGTACGTTCAAATTCCGTCTCGATGCGCCCAACTCCGATCTCGTGTAGCCGATTCCCGGAGCGGGTCGCCCCCAAAGCTGTTGCCGACCCTTGTCTCCGCCTGGACAAGGTCACCTCCGTGCCGTCTCAGATCCGCAGACCCAATCCCAGGTTGAACTTGAAGTAGACGGGGCCGGATGATGGCTTTACGGATTTTGTCTGCCTTGGCGCCTGTACGCCGATAGCGACCAGAACCGCGAAAACGGGAGGAATGAGCATGGACGGGGTCCTTGACGGGATTTGATCGGCCGATCCGGGAGCATGGTCTCCTGGCATTGCGCGATGGTTGGGGAACTGGAACCGGACAATAGTCAAGCAAGGTTCGGTGCAGAGCCTGGCCCATCGCGGCGATGGATGCCGCTTTATGTCACTCGCCACGACCGGGTGCTATCCCACCCTTCGGGTGTGACCATGCCTCCTCGGCCCTCCGGGCCTGTGGGGCGGTGCTCTGAGCGGAGCCGAAGAGTCTTGGCCGTTCCGGTAACGCCCCCTTGTGGGGTTGTCTCTGAACGGTTGACCTGCGGTCGGCTTTGCAGCTCATTCCCCTCCCGTGGAGGGGTGGACGGCGAAGCCGGACGGGGTGGTCTGCCGCTCTCACGGGGGCATTGCCACCCTGCGGGTGGCGGGCTTTCCACGGGAGCGTAGGTCGCTGTCGCCGTGCTCGCACATCGGCCCAAGGACCCTCACACCTGGATCGCCTCAATTCCTGTTCGGCTTCACGCACCTCACGCTGAACCCGAACAGGTCGAACGAAGATGCGTCGTGGATCTCGATGCCGCTTTCTTCGCCGGGCGACATCGAGAGCGCCGTGTCGAGCGGATCGGCCGACCAGAAGTAGGCGGCGGCTCCCCGCACGCCGAACTCGAGGCCCATCCGGGGGTGCGCTTTTTCTTCGGGCGTTTCCACCGAGGCTGCCTCGCCGTATCCGGTGGTCGGCTGGACATGGTGGACCTGGGGCTCCACCCGCAATCCGGCGGGCAGGATCCGGAATCCCAGGCGGTCGTCGGATTCCGGATCGGGGTCCACCGCCGGAGCCTGCGGTTTGGGCGCGGGCTTGAAGCGGGTCGGTCGCGGAGGAATCGGCTTGATCCATTTGGACAACATCCGTCCCACCTTGGAGGTCGGGTAGCTGCTCCAGCCCTTGGTGGACGTCAATCGGGTCATCGCATGGCCGTCGCCTGCCTTGGAAAGCAGCGAGCGCCATTCGGCCGCGGTGGGCGGACGCCAGCCCTTGGGGCAGGCCTTGGCGGCGTCCTGGCCCCGGTAGAGCCTCCCGTAGACGGAGCAGTTCGCCGTGTCGCGGTCGTAGCACCACGAACTGTCCATCGCGAAGTTCACGTTTTCGGCGGTCCACTGGAGGGAATCGATCTCGACGGTCTTGTAGTGGCGCTGGTCGCGGCCGTCCACGAGCAGGCCGTAGTCGAGCCACACGTTCCAGGGATAGCGCGGCGGCGCCTTGGCCGGGGCGGCCGCCAGGCTGGCGGCCAGCGCCAAGATCGATGCGATGGGTCCCATGAACGCCCTTTCTGGCATGAATTGGTTGGTCGCGAATCCGCTCCCGCAGGTTCGCTGATCATCGTTCAAAAATGGAACTTGGGATCCGGTTGTGACAGTTTCTGAATTGAATGTTACCTGATTTGTCACCAATATGCTGTCCGTGTCCAGATCCACCGACTACGCCGTGCGCGTGGTGCTGCACCTGGCGATCCTGGAAGAGGGCGCCCGGGAATCGATTTCCGGCATCTCCAGGATGCGCGATCTGCCCGTTCCCTTCGTGCGCCGCATCGTGAGCCGCCTGGCGGAGGTCGGGATCCTGCGCACGGTGCGCGGCGTCGGCGGCGGAGTCGCCTTGGCCCGAGGCGCCGGACAGATCACCCTCCACGACGTCGTGTCGGCCATGGAAGGCCCCACCTGCGCGAGCCCCTGCCTGGAAGAGCCCGGAAGCTGCAAGTCGTCCGGAACCTGTCCGGTGCGCGGGATCTGGTCGCGCACGGGGCATGTATTGGACAATCACCTGCGGTCCATCCGTTTCGCCGACCTCGCGCGGGACCAGGAGCATCGCCGAGCGCACAGGAATTCCCATTAGCCGCGCAAGAATCCGTCGAGCAACGTTCGATCCTCCAGAAAGGAAATCCACGTGGATACGCTGATCCTGTCGCGAATGCAGTTCGCGATGACCTGTTTCTTCCACTACCTGTTCGTGCCGCTCACTCTGGGACTCTCGTTCCTGGTGGCCATCATGGAGACCGCCTGGGTCCGCACGGGCAATCCGGAATGGCGCACCGCCGCCAAGTTCTTCGGCAAGCTCTTCCTGATCAACTTCGCCGTGGGCATCGTCACCGGCATCCCGCTGGAATTCCAGTTCGGCACCAACTGGGCCGGGTATTCGCGCTACGTGGGCGACATCTTCGGGTCGCTGTTGGCCGTGGAAGCCACCGTGGCGTTCTTCCTGGAATCGACCTTCATCGCGGTTTGGTTCTTCGGCTGGAAGCGGCTGTCGCCCAAGCTCCACTGCACGACCATCTGGATCGTGGCGATCGCCTCCAACATCTCGGCGTTCTGGATCCTGGTGGCCAACGCCTGGATGCAGCATCCGGTGGGCTACGCGATCCGCAACGGACGCGCCGAGCTGACGGATTTCTTCGCGGTCATCACGCAGAAGTTCGCCATCCTGGAATTCGTCCACACCGTGGGCGGCGCCTGGATCGTGGGCGGATTCTTCGTGATGGGCATCAGCGCCTGGCACATCGCGCGCGGAAGCCACGTCGGGGTGTTCAAGAGGGCGTTCCAGGTCGCGGCGATCTGGAGCCTGGTGTTCACCGTGTTCGAAGGCGTGCAGGGCCACATGAACGCGGAAATCCTCGCGACCACGCAACCCACCAAGCTCGCCGCCATGGAATCGCACTGGGAGACCGCCGGCGACGTGCCCATGAACCTGATCGCCTGGCCCGACCAGGAGAACGAGCGCAACGTGGTCGAGGCGCTTCCCATTCCCGGCATGATGTCGTTTCTTGTTCACTACAATCCGCACGGGAAGGTCGCGGGATTGAAGGACGTTCCCAAGGAGGATCGCCCGCCGGTGCTGCCCGTGTTCCTTTCGTTCCGCGCCATGGTCGGACTGGGTATCCTGCTGTTCTGGGTGGCCATCTGGGCCTTCTGGAAGCGCCATTCCATCGATGCGCAGAAGCGTTTCCTCAAGATCCTCCCGTGGATGATCCCGCTTCCCTACATCGCCAACCTCCTGGGCTGGACCGTGGCGGAAGTGGGTCGCCAGCCGTGGCTGGTGTACGGCCTGATGCGAACGTCCGAAGGCGTGTCCAAGGTCTCTCCGTCGCAGGTCTGGGGCTCCATGGCGATGTTCTTCGGGGTCTACAGCCTGCTCGGCGCGATCGACTTCTACCTGATCTGGACCTATGCGCGCAAGGGTCCGCTTCCCGAACTTCCCACCACCGCCAAGGCCTGAGGAGACCCGAACATGCTCGAGACCATCTGGTTCATCATCTGGGGTGTCGCCTGGGCCGTCTACTTCATGCTCGACGGATTCGATCTGGGCTTGGGGCTGTTGTCGCCGTTCATCTCCAAGACAGAAACTGAACGGCGCATCGCGGTCAACGCGATGGGGCCGTTCTGGGACGGCAACGAGGTCTGGCTGGTGACCGCGGGCGGCGTGACGTTCGCCGCCTTCCCGGCCGCCTACGCCCTCATGTTCAGCGCGCTGTACACGCCGCTCATGATGCTCCTGTTCGCGCTCATCCTGCGCGGCGTGGCGTTCGAGTTCCGAGGCAAGGTGGAATCCGCCGCCTGGCGCAAGGTGTGGGACGGTTCGCTCGCGGTGGGATCGGGCCTGGCCGGTCTGCTTTTGGGCGTGGCGTTCGCCAACCTGTTCGCGGGCATTCCCGTGGACGCCCAAGGCGTGCTGCAAGGCGACCTGTTCACGTTCCTGAACCCCTACGGCCTGGCCGGCGGTGCGTTCTTCCTTGTGGCGTTCCTGCACCACGGAGCGCTTTGGCTCGCGGTCAAGACTTCGGGCGGTCTCCACGAACGGGCCCGTGCCGTTTCGCTCAAGCTCTGGCTGGCCACGCTCGTGCTGGCCGTGGCGTTCCTTGGCCTGACCGTGGTCTACACGCAGCTGTGGACCAACCTGCTGAATCGTCCGGCATTGCTGGCCTTCCCGGTTCTCGCGGTGCTGGCTCTTGTCGCGTCGCCTGCGTTTTCCCGCAAGGGGAACGCGTGGGGCGCCTGGGGCGCGTCGGCGGTGTTCATCGCTTGCGCGGTGGGGTTCGGCGTGGCGGGATTGTTCCCGACCATCGTCGGATCCAGCCTGGATCCGGCGTATTCGGCAACGGCGTTCAATTCGGCTTCCAGTCCGCTCACCCTCAAGATCATGCTCGGCGTGGCGCTATCCATCCTGCCGTTGGTGATCGTCTACCAGACCTGGGTGTACGTGAGGTTCGGGCACGTGGTCGACGAGAAGGTCCTGGCCGAGGAACAGGGCTACTGACGCGGGCTCCCGGTCCGTTCCACCGGGAACGGCTGGGCGCCGAGATCGCGCGTCGGGAATGGATGCCCGCGACAGGAACTGGCGCCAAGAACGGTCCCGAAGCGGGATCTCCCGGTCCTCGCGGGATACCGGCGCCGCAAGCGTCAATTTTCGGCGGAAGGCAGCCGGAAGAAGACCGTCGTGCCCTTGTCGGGCGAGCTTTCCAGGCGGATCGTCCCTCCGTGGAGTTCCAGGATCCGCTTCGTGGAAGCCAGCCCGATTCCGTTTCCTTGGAACTCCCCGGCGGGGTGCTGCCGGTTGAACAGTTCGAAGAGGTTCGTCGCGTTGGTCGCGTCGAACCCGACGCCGTTGTCGTTGACGAAGTACTCGCCGTTCTTCCAGCCGACGACGATCCGGGGCCTCGGCCGCCGGGCGGAGAACTTCGCCGCGTTGGACAGCAGATGCTGCCATGCCTGCCTGAGCATGTCGGGATCGGCTTTGCAGCCTTTCAGCCCGTTCAGGAAAAGCCGATGGTCGGCGCGCGGGAACGAAAGACGGATTTCGTCCCAGATCAGGCGGATCATCGCCTGGATCTCCTCGGGGGCGAGCTCCTTCGCCAGGATCCCCTTCGGGTCGATCTTCGAGTAGCGGGAGATCGCCTTGTGCATGGCGGAAAGACGGTCGCATCCGATCAGGATCCGCCCGATGGGGAACTGGATCGACTCTTCGCGCCCCTTCAGCGCGTCCTGGATGTACCTCGCGCGCACGCCGATCCTCTGGATGATCGGTTCGTACAGGGACGTGAGGGTTTCCGTGCTGTGGATCAGGCGACGCCTGACCCCCTGGAGCTCGCGCTCGCGCGCGGCGATCCGGGCGTCCAGCGCTTCCTTCGTCCGCGAAAGGTCCTTCTGGCGCTCCTGCCGACGGAAATTGTCCGCCTTCGCCTGCCGGATCAGATCCTGCGTCAAGGCGATGGGGTTGGCCACGAGGTAAAGCCCGAAGAGCGAGCATTCCACCAGGAGAAGGAGATGCGACATGGGCGTCAACGGCGAACTCGCGACCAGCCCGACGCT
>JACCEE010224664.1_pt1 | contig 16533 bp, 18 predicted proteins | sample 7449931 | NCBI WGS metagenome assembly JACCEE01 (sample SAMN15323457, study PRJNA562643) | freshwater metagenome | isolation source: river surface water | place: USA:Blue River Watershed | collected 2017-08-19 | reverse complement strand
CGATTGACAGTGTGATTGCTGACAAGTCAGCGGGTTTAAGTTCTGCCATTACAGAATTCTTTAATGTTCTGGGTAATTACGCAGCTGACCCAAGTAATAAAGCACTAGCGGCTGCAATTACAGGCTCTGCAAACGTTGTCTCGCAACGGATGACCGGCATTACCACTCTAGTCAGTCAACTTAAGAGTGATACCGCTACAGGGCTAAACGATACCGTTAGACAAATTAATACTTATTTACCAGCTTTGGCTGATATTAATCAACGTATTCTAAAAGGAAATAGTCCTGGAAATACTGCCCCATCTGCAGATCTATTGGATGAGCGCGATCGAATCCTGACCAATTTACAAAAATTGGTAGGCGGTCAGTCATTGATTAATTCGGATGGAACTGGAACGCAATTAGTCGCTGGATTGCCATTAGTAGAGCGTGGCATATCCAATAAAGTTTCGGTAAATGGCGATGGTAAGAGTATTGCGGTTGAATTTAATCGCGCCAATCCATCGGGCGGGCAAGTAATGCAGACGATTCAGACTGTCGATGGCGGGCAGGCGGGTGCATTGCTCAAAATGGCCAATGACTTTATTCCAAAGATGGAGCAACGTCTCAATACGACTGCGTTAGCACTTGTAAAAATTGCTAACGAGGCGGGACAAACTTCATCAACTTCACCAACAACGGTTGCTATTTTTGGATTTAAGGTTGGATCGAATACATACTCAAGTGTCGATACAGATAGCGCTGATCCAACAGGACTAATACCAACTCTAGCAAATGAAGCCGATATGGCGAGTTTGTATAACAGTGTTGGGCAATCCAATTCAGCACTTGTTGGTGCTAAATTATTAGCAGAAAATTTTGTAGCAATAGCACCTAGTGACCCATTAAGTTATTACAGTTATAACAATGTAACTAAGGTGTACACACCATTAATTACTTCTGCAAAAGCAAATAGCGCAGAACAGAAAAGCACGCTACTAGGGAATGTTGTTGCTGACTTAGTGACTGATGTTGGTGTACAGATTGCTACTTGGAGAAATTCAAAGAAAGCAGATGAGGTTGTGCTATCAAACCTAAAAGAGCAGCGCGAACAGCTTTCGGGTGTCAATTTAGATGAAGAAGCTGCAAACTTACTGAAGTACCAACAGTTATACAGCGCCTCCACCAAGATACTGCAGACTGGTAATCAAATGTTCAATACGCTCTTAGCGATCATGAACTAGAAACGGATAAATTATGCGAGTCTCATCAAACCAGATCTTAGAAGCGGGCGTTCAGTCCATGAACAATAGTCTTACGGATGCTATGGAATGGCAAAAAAAGATTGGTACAGGCAATAATTACAGCAAAGCTTCAGATAATCCATACGCAGTATCAAGGGGTGTACGACTTGATTTTGATGTAGACCGCTTGGAAATGTACAACACCAATCAAAATTATGTGGCGAGCTCCCATTCCATCGCTCAGTCTCAAATGAGCACCATTATTGATGAATTAATTGTGATAAAGCAGGCCTATGTGCAGTCCCAAAATGGGGCATTAAACAGCACAAACTTCAAGGCCCTAAAGATTCAGGTAGAGCAAATTCGGGATACGATTAAATCGCAAATGAGCGCAAAAGATGGCACAGGGAATGCAATATTCCCAGAAACGATTAATCAGGTCCAAATAGAACCTAACGTTACAGTAGGCTCAGGAGTTCAGTTCACAGATGCATTTAATGGCGGAACCCTAGCCGACCCAACACAATCAGCGCTCTACATAAAAATCAATGATTTTGTGACCTACTTAAATCAGCGAGCAACTGGCTCGGCCCTTACAAACAGTGCCAGTACAGTGGAATCTGGCTTAAATGACATATTTGATAGAATCACCACAGCACAACAAAGAAGTGGCGGTATAGCGGCGCAGGTTGATATATCCAAAGAGGCGATGTCTAAAATTGGCACAGAAATGGCAGCCACCGCATCGGCGTTATTGGATACCAATTTGGCTGAGGCCACGGCTGCGTACACCCGATCACAAACTTTGTTAAATGCTGCCCAGGCAATGTTTGCGCGTTTGCAACAGAGCTCCTTGTTTTCAAAACTGTAGTTTTTGGTGAAATAAACGTATGAATATTCCGATTGGTTGGATTATCGCGATGGGTTGTGCCCTAGGGGGCTATGCCCTCCATGGCGGAAACATCATGGTTTTATGGCAACCTACCGAAGTGTTGACCATTGTAGGTGCTGCTGTTGGCACCATGATTGCTTCAAACAGCATCATTAACCTGAAGAAGACCTTTGCGGCTCTCGGGAGCGCCTTTAAAACTAAATCATCCGTTAAACAGATGCACTTAGATTTATTGTGCTTAATGTTTGAGATTTTGCAAAAGATTAAACGTGATGGTTTGATGTCTTTAGAGGGTGATATTGAAGAACCAGAGGCGAGTCCTCTGTTTGAGAAATACCCTTCAGTCACCAAGGATCACCACTTGGTAGATTTCATTACGGATTACTTAAGAATGATGCTGGGTGGCTCCTTAGACGTTATCCAAATTGAGAGCTTGATGGAGCAGGAGTTAGACGTCCATCATCAAGAAGGTCACATTCCAGTTGCTTCTGTTACAAACGTCGGTGACGGTTTACCAGCGTTCGGAATTGTTGCTGCGGTAATGGGTGTGGTACACACCATGGGTTCTATTGGCCTTCCTCCTGCTGAACTCGGTAAGCTTATTGGTGCCGCACTGGTTGGTACCTTCTTAGGTATTTTGTTGGCCTACGCTTTCGTATCACCGGTTGCTAAAGTATTAGAGCAAAACCTCGAAGCGGATACACGTTCATACATGGCAGTAAAGGCCATTTTGATTGCTAGCTTGAATAATTTCCCACCTGCAGCAGCTGTTGAATTTGGACGCAAGGTATTGTTCACCTATCAACGTCCTACTTTTGCAGAGTTGGATGAGGGTACAAAAGCAGTTAAAGGAAAATAGTCATGGCCAAAAATGACGCGCCGCCAATTGTTATCAAGCGCGTTAAAAAAGGCGGTCATGGACATCACGGAGGCGCTTGGAAGATTGCATATGCCGACTTCGTGACGGCAATGATGGCCTTCTTCCTGCTCATGTGGGTTCTAGGCTCTACTACAGCAGGTGATCTCGCAGGTATCTCATCGTATTTTCAAAACCCATTGCGGGTCTCTTTGTCTGGCGGGCAGGGATCGGGTGATGCAACCCGCATCATTAAAGGTGGTGGCGACAACATATCAAAAACCGTTGGCGAGGAAAGTCGCGCCGATGCGGATACTGAGCAACGCAGGATTAGCGATTCTTCAGTCACCGAAATTGAGAATGCCCGTAAGGATCGAACCAAAAATGAAATGGTTCGTGATGACATTAATAAACAGGTCGATTCTGATCCAGAGTTAAAAAATGCCAAGGGTCAGATTTTTATGGATATCTCAGCCGAGGGCTTGAGAATTCAGGTGGTGGATGAGAAAAATAAACCGCTCTTTGCGTCTGGCAGTGCCAATCCGACACCGTCTGCAAAACGTTTACTACGTATTATTGGTAGCGCATTAAAAAGCTCACCCAATACGATTCGAATTGAGGGGCATACCGACAATACTCGCTATAGCACCAATGCTAGTTATAGTAACTGGGAATTATCGACAGAAAGAGCACTCGCCGCTCGACGTGAGATGGTAGCTGGAGGCTTAAATGAGTCAAAAGTGTCTCAGGTGATTGGTTTTGCAGATACCATTCCATTAAACACCCAAGATCCCAAGGATCCCCTAAATCGACGGATTTCGATAACGATCCTCAATAAGAAACCGATAAACAATGCCGATAAGACTGCTTATGAAAAAGCAAGGGCTGAAAAGCTACCGGACAATGTAAAGCCTGGCACACAAGAGATTCCTCCAAACTTAAGGGCACCGGCACAATTTATGCCTAAGGAAGAGCCAAAGAAAGCACCGCCTCCACCGAAGGAAGAGATTAAAAAAGTAGCTCCACCACCAAAGCCAGCGCCTGAGCCTGTTAAGCCTGCCGCCCAAGAGATTCCTCCAAACTTAAGGGCGCCCGCACAATTAGCGCCAAAGGAAGAGGAAAAGAAATCGCCACGTAATCCGCAGCTAGAGTTGCCAGCCAAACCAGCTCAAAAAAGCGACAGCTTGGGTAAGTAAGCCATGAACATCAAGATCGCACTGTTTGTATTCACACTGTTTATTAATAGCTCTGCTTGGTCTGCCGAAAAAAAGGCAGTACCTTCTGCTGAACCGACTCTTGCCGCGGGGGCAGAAAAAACAAAAGTAAAAACGCAAAGCGAAGCAGAAAAGCTCTACCAACGTTATCAACGCCTCTATGGAAAGATGATTCTTGCCGTTGCGTGTGTGCAAAATCCAAAGTGTATTCAGCCTGAAGATGAGGTGATTAAATACAATATGGCCATCATTCGGGTCACGGATCGCCTCGATGAGTTGGCCCTTAAGCAAAAAGATCTGGATGCAAGCTATTACCGCGGCTTGATTGCGTATGAGCGTGGCAAATACTATGTAGGTAGAGCTACCTTAATCACAGACCCAGACTTTATCTTATCTGCAACCGTTTTTCGTCGTTACGCCCTTGACCAGTTCCGGCTTGCTGAAAAGAATTTAGCAATTAATGCTGCCAGTAAAAATCCAGATGCATGTAAACACCTTGGTGAAATCGCAGATCTTGGTTATCTTGGGATAAAGAATAAAGACAAGGCTACAGACTATTATTACTGCGCTGCGATGGGCTATCTTGATGTTGGTAAGAAGAATGCTGCAGCCGATATGTACAATGCCATGAGAAACTCAGCAATCCATAATGATCCCCGTACAGTAGAGGTATATGCGCGTCTTCACAATAATGATACTGTTACTAATATGCGCAAATCAGTTAGCCAGACCAGTCGTTTAGATTCAGAAACAAGTAAAATTTCTCGCCAATAAGGAGAGTATTAAGATGAATCCAAAAGTAGATATGTTGATTGGCTATCTCAAAAAGCTACTGATTTGGTTAGTAGCTCCATTGGTATTCATCGTGTTTATTTTTTTCCTTGGCGAACAATATGAGGTTGGTCGACTTTCTGCCGTAGCAAGTTGCGAGGGAAGTGTTAATACCCAATCGTGTATTCGCAGTAAAGGCTATTTGGCCAACGAGCCTTTTTATCCCGACCTAGGCCGCCGTTATATTGGTGGATTTGCACGCTTAGTGGGGGGAGATCTTGGTGCTAGCTATCGTGTAGAACCCAAAGTGGCTCCATTAGTTAATGCTAAGCCAGCTGGTGATAATGCAGAAGAAGATGAGGATCTGAAAGATCTGCCACCTAAAGCAGCGGACACAGCAGCACCCAAAGCGCCAGCAAAGAAGTAATGACAATACGGATTTCAGAGTAAATCACGATGCGTAGTTTATTGATTATTGTCGCAAGCCTCTTTTTAGTTAGCTGCTCAGATTATCAACGCGCTCGATCAGCTTATGAAGGTGGTGATTATAAAAAGGCTTTTGAGCTTTTTAAGAAACTATCTGAGTCCGGTGACACCCGTTCAGAATATGACCTTTCCTTGATGTACTTGCAAGGGATTGGTACCAAACAAGATGTTGGTCAAGGTTGGTTTTGGATGATTAAGTCAGCCGAGCATGGCAATACGATGGCAATGGTTGAGTTGGGCGGGCGGCATGAGTATGGGGTTAACTTGGACAAAGATGAGACCCAAGCCGTCTTTTGGTACAAAAAAGCCGCCCTTGCTGGCAGTTCGGTTGGGCGTTATAACTTGGCAAAAATGTATATTGACGGTAGGGGGGTAGAGAAGGACCCTGCGCGTGGATATGCCTGGCTGGTCTTATCTGCTCAAAAGGGCAATCCAATTGCTAAAGCCGAGGCTGACGCCTACAAGGCTAAATTAAGCGCTCAGGAACAAATTCGGTGTGATCAGGTGTTAAAGCAGCTTGAAGCAGACCCAAATTCTTAGAAATCGATACAAATCAATAAGTTACGAAATATTGACCAAGGTTTAATTGATAGCCTTTGGGCGCATGCACCATTTTTGGACATTTTGCGCTAGAAAACCCCGTATTTTTTTGATATAAATACTGTCCTAGAGAATATTGGGTTATCGCAATGAATGAAGTGCAGTTTTCTGAAACCAACTATTTACGCTTAACGAGTATCTTATGCTTGGGGATCGCCGATATTTTATTGGTAGCCGACCTCTGGTGGATGTTTTTCAACCTATTTGTCATCGCATTGCTTTCGGAGCTTTTACGTAAGCGCCTTTACGAGGCAATGCTGTATAACTATGAAGTTGAGAATCGCAATCGCAAGCTCAAACAAATGAAAGAGCGGGCCGATCAATTGATGAAAATGAAAAAAGAGGCCGGTGTAGCTTAGTATTGTCCTTTTAATCAGAAAGTATTCTTTTGGGACTCTTTAACGCTGTATTGGGTGGTAAATCTGGCGCAGACATAATGTGCCAGGCTTTATTCAATGTCGTCGCTTTTTTGCCATATTGCTCTCGTGCCAACTATCAGGACTTCAACGATTTTTGGCATGCCAAGGTCAAGAATGCAAATGGGGCGGAGGAGCGCCTCAACCAAATCTTCTTTAATTACAGCGCCCACTTTACAAAAGACGAGCAACTCTTAAAACAGCTCTCTCAAGCCACTCTTGAGATCGAAAAATACTGGATTAGCAAATACGGCTTATCGGGTCGATCAATTGCTTTGTTTTCAGTACTTAAAAAGTTGGCTGATCAATATCTTCCAGATGGAACAAAAGCGCAGGAATCGGATTTCATGCATGGCGCATCGCATCCTAACCCCGAGACAAGGGTAGCGCAATGTATGCTTGATTTAAAGGCCTTTGAGGCTTTGTTGCCCACCTTGGCACCGACTGAGATCTCACCAGAAGAGCGTACTCACTTTTTTGTAGCTGATTTATATGAAAATGCGGTATCGCATTACAAATACAGCGGCAGTGATTTAAAGGTTTATGAAGAAGATTCTTATTTCATTGACAGCCAAACTTATTGGGGGCGTTGGGGCTTATTCAGAAACAGCACACTTTTAACCGATACTTGGATTGTCTTAATCAAGAACGATGTTCCTACCGTTCAAAAGATCGTGATTGCAAAAGCGGATGGCGATTTTGATTTAGATGAGGAGCCTAAAAAAATTGAGATTGACCCAGAGATTTTGGCGGCAATCTCAAAAACTAAGAGTACTGGTGTAGAGAATGCAGCTTCATTTGGAATGCCACCAAAATACCTCCAAATGATTGCAATGCTCAATACGATCCACCCAAATACAAACTAACGATCTATTATTCAGGGGTATCTTTATTCTTTTTTAGGAAGTGGGGAATAAAGTTTGAGGTCATTTCCCCTACTTTTTTAGAGATTGTTTCTCTCGCCTCTTGGTCTCCCGCCTCTCCATTACGTGCTCGGATTCGTCCTAAGCGGTAGTCATCGAGGATGCTGAGTTTTTTTCCGACTAGACCAGTGTATTGATTAATATTCGATTTTTGGGATTTTTGGACAGCTTGCGCAACAATCTTCTCATGAACAAAGCGGCCAAAATCCATAAAATTATTGGAGACCGCATCATCAGTCGATAAGAATAAAAAGTCGTGATAGACATACTGATCAATATTAGGCGCGATAAAGAGCGGTGGGGCAATTAAACAATTATTTAAAAACTCTAAATTGGTAAACGCTGTAGCGGGAGAGAAATTTTTATCCACTCTACTGGGTGCAACCAAGATCAGTTGTTTGTTATTTGAAAACTTGGAAAGGTAGAGCTGGGCATATTCAAGGATAAATATTTCGGTACTAGCCATCTCGAATTTAGAAGTAGAACTGGGCACCAAGATGATGTCAAAATCTAAGAGGAACTCATAAGGAATTGCGTGCGTCCAAGTAAGATCGGAGATGCAAATATCAGAGTTAACCGAGAAATTCCGCAACATAGCGCGGGCATCTAAAAGGGTTAAACCACTATTTTTGTACTCCAGGTTAGCTTGATGAATCTCAATGCCGATATTCGGGGCTTTGCTAGCCCAGCGTGAGGCCGAGGATTGTTTATCAAAGTCAATTAATGAGACTTTCTTGCTCTCCTGGATCGCCAAATACGCAGCCAAATTGGCAGAAATCGTGCTTTTGCCGACCCCACCTTTTTGATTGGTAATCAGTACCTTAATTGTGTCCATGGCTAACAATCCAGTTGTAATTCATAGCTCAAGAGCTAATACTATATAAATAATTGATTTAAAACAAGTATTTCTGGCAAATCGATGAATCTAGTCTGAGTAGAGTGAGCTTTCTTAGTTAAAACATACGGCTATTTACCCCTTTATAGTTAGGCATTGGGGATAATGAGTGGTAATTAAAGCCCCAAAAAGATACCCTTGGAGCCCATTTGGCCGAAAATCAGAACGATTCGCAAGACCGAGAACTAGAACCGACCGAGCGACGAATTCAGCGCGCACGAGAGCAGGGCCAACTCCCGCAGTCTAGGGACATTACTACGTTTGCCTTGTTATTGGGCTTTATTATTTTTCTCTTAACGGCGGGCCCCTATTTGATGCGCCAACTGGTCATCATGATGCAATCTGGCCTGCAGTTTTCTAAACCGATTACCTTAATTGATCATATTGCAGAGTGGACCTCCGGGGCATTTCTGATCGTTCTCTTCATTTGCGGTGTTGTTCTATTGATCATTTGGCTGATATCAATCTTTGCACCATTATTTTTAGTGAACTTCAAGGCATATTTTGCTTTGCAATTTAATTTAGAGCGCTTAGATGTATTTGCAGGTTTTGCCAGAATGTTCTCGGTCACAGTCCTGTTAGAAGTGGTTAAAAATATCTTTAAGACTATTTTGATCTTGGGCATTAGCTTTGCCTATCTTTATGGGCTATTTACCTTCCTGCGATCGATTGTCGATCTTGATTTCAATCTCGCACTAGAAAATACCACCGCATTTATCTTGAACGGTTTTGCTTTGTTAATGGCGCCACTACTGGCGATTGCGGTCGGCGATGCCTTTTTGCAATTATTTAACTTTAATAAGCAAATCAAAATGAGTCCTGAAGAGATGAAACAGGAATTAAAAGAGTCTGAGGGCTCTCCAGAGCTTAAGGCACGTATGCGCCAACGGCAGCGACAGATTGCGTCATCGCGCATGATGTCCGCCATTGAAAGAGCAGACGTGGTATTGGCGAATCCGGAACACTATGCCGTTGCTATTCGCTATGATCCTGACAGGATGTCTGCCCCAATTATCTTGGCCAAGGGGGCAGATGCGCTAGCCCTTCGGATTCGGGAAGTAGCTACAGAGCACAATGTACCGATTGCTCAAATACCACCCTTAGCCCGATACCTCTTTAATCAATTGGATATTGGAGAATCCATTCCTGCCCCTTTATTTGAGGCGATTGCGATGGTCCTGGCGTGGGCTTACGAAGTTAAAGATGTTGGTTTTAATAAAGACCTGCCCGATATCCAATTTACCCCTGAGCTTTTAAAGCCTGGGCGAGCACTTCTTTAGTTCTGAATACTTTTCGCAAAGGTGGCGCCAACATCTTCGGGGAAGTAATAAATTAACATGAGTTCATTGCGGTTGTTGAGACTGCGACCAATCTGAAAGGCAACTTGACCCTTGCCAAATAAATAGGTTTTTGTCTTCCGTAGACCTGCTTTAAATGAGCTTTCTTGCCCCGCAGTAGGCTCAAAATCAAGCCCATATTTAAGGGTAAAGCGATCAATAATCTGCTGGGCTTGTTCTGGATTGAAATAGCCCAATTCCTTTTTAATCACAATGAGCCTGTCAGACTCGTTAAACATAATCCAAACATGATCTTCTTTGTCATCCACCTTTATCTTGCAACTCAGAGTGGATTCATATTCGGTGCACTTGAATTGGTTCTTAATTTGCTCTTTAGATCCGGTATAGCTAATACCGTGGTATGCCACAAGGGGAAGTTGCTCTTCTTTTGCGTCAGGCAACCAATACGCCTGCTTGCTCTTCTCGGTGTCATTTTTACTGCACCCATTGAGAAGCATCGTAGCAATTAGGATGGGCATAACCCATACCATTCGATTAACAGCTTTTTTTCTAATCATGGATGAATTTTAGGCTATCCCATCATTTCTTAAGATTTCGTATTTAAAAACAAGACATGATTAGTATTTACCCTAGTCTGGAGCCATTTCGTAATAAATGGGACCTTACTTTAGGCTTAGAATGAAACTCAAAATAACACTGCGGAGACTCTCATGTTTAATGTCCAAGCTAAGCATCCATCTACCCCGACCAACTTGGTATTTAACAATATCATCGGCTCAGGATCCCTCATTCAGGGCGACCAGACTGTTAAAGGGCACCTGCTAATTTCTGGGGAGTGCATTGGTAATGTAAAACTAGATCCCCTATCGGAAGATACCGCCGTGATCGATACCTCCGGTATTTTGCGGGGGGATATTATCTGTAAAAACGCGATTGTGATCGGCCGGGTGGATGGTAATTTGAGAGTCGAAAATCGTCTTGAGATTTATCCAACAGCCGTTGTCAACGGGGATATCGATTATGGGCAGATCTTTATTCATGCAGATGCTAGAGTAAACGGGCAGTTGCACTGTCTTTTAGAGGATGTCTTGCCTTTAGAAGTTAATGCTACATCAGAGTCTGTTGTGAAGAAACTGAAAGCAGTCTAGGCGCTACATACTAATTTTTATAGAGTAAATTAAAAACTGACATGCCTTTGCGATTTATACCTTGGCTGCTAAGTATTTTGATAGGAGTAGTGAGCGGTCTTTACTGCCTTATGGGCCCTGGTGGCCTCCATGTTTGGTTACTCTTCGCCTTATTTCTATTCTTTTCCTGGATTGGGTTTCGGGATCTGATGCAAAATCAGCACGCCGTTTTGCATAATTACCCATTGACAGGGCATCTACGGTTTTTATTCGAGTTCATACGCCCAGAAATCCGTCAGTATTTTTTAGAATCCGATAACGAAGAGATTCCGTTTTCGAGGGCGCAAAGAGCGTTGGTCTACCAGCGCGCTAAGGGCGCATCAGACAAGCGACCTTTTGGAACCCTCACTAATATGTATCAGCCTAATGTAGAGGTGCTTCTCCAAAAAGGCAATCCTACTTCTGCACCGGATCTGAATTCCTTAAGGGTTAGCGTTGGCGGTAGTCGCTGTACCCAGCCTTATGCCATTTCATTATTCAATATCTCTGCAATGAGTTTTGGCGCTTTGTCAGCAAATGCCATCATGGCCTTAAACCGAGGCGCTCAAAAAGGTGGATTTGCACACGATACCGGCGAGGGATCTGTATCTAGTTATCACCGCAAGTACGGGGGTGATTTGATCTGGGAAATTGGCTCAGGTTACTTTGGTTGTCGTACGCAGGATGGACGCTTTGATCCTGAGCGTTTCAAAACAGTAGCGCTAGAGCCTCAAATCAAAATGATTGAAATCAAGCTATCTCAAGGTGCAAAACCTGGCCATGGGGGCGTGTTACCGGCGTCTAAAGTAACCCCAGAGATAGCGTTAACACGTGGGGTTCCTATGGGGGAGGACTGCATATCACCGGCGAGTCATTCTGCCTTTAAGTCCCCCTTAGAGTTATGTCTTTTTATTCAAGAACTCCGTAACTTATCGAATGGTAAACCAGTTGGCTTTAAGCTTTGCATCGGTAATATTGCCGATTGGTTTGCTATTGTGAAGGCAATGTTGGAGAGCAAGATATATCCCGACTTTATTGTGGTTGACGGTAGTGAGGGCGGAACGGGAGCGGCCCCAGTAGAGTTTGTTGACAATATGGGAATGCCAATGCGCGATGGCTTGCGTTTGGTTCACAGCTCCCTTGTTGGTGTAGGCTTGCGTGATCAGATTCGGATTGGAGTTGCTGGCAAAATTGTGAGCGCTTTTGACATCATGCGAGCTCTCGTGATTGGTGCGGATTGGTGTAATTCAGCTCGAGGCTTCATGTTTGCTATTGGTTGTATTCAATCTAGGTCATGCCATACTGATCATTGTCCTACTGGGGTAGCCACACAGGATCGCTTACGGCAGGGCGCCTTAAATCCGTTGGATAAGAGCGAACGTGTTTATCGCTTCCACCATGAGACCTTGCTTGCCTTTGCCGATATGTGCGCAGCGGCTGGGATAAAGACACATCAGGAGATCAGCGAAGATTTAATTCTGCGACGCAATCAACAAGGCAAATTACAGGGATTGGTAGACCAGCTAATAAAAATTCCGCCGGGATCACTTCTATCCGATCAGGCTGAGCACATTCTTGATGAGCAAATGCTTGGATTGGGAAAGCAGTGGCATGAGGCTCAGCCTAATGTTTGGTAATAATGAAGCATCATTCTGCTAATTGAATTACCATCTCCAATAACCATGGCTAAGAAAAAATCTTCCGCAATTCGTTTTTTAGATCCTACCGTAGAGTCATTTGAGACAATCGTTGGCCCAAGAACGGTATTTCGGGGAAATATTGCTGCTTTTGAAAGTATTCGAATTGACGGCAAGGTAATTGGTAATATCGAATCTCCGCCGGGTAGTAATATTACAGTCGCCTTAGGAAAAACAGCAACGGTAGAAGGCGATATCAATACCTATAGGGCACTTATTGCTGGCAGGGTGAACGGCACTATTTATGCCTCCGAACGGGCAGAGCTCCATGATGGCGCAGACATTCATGGAGAAGTTATTTACGGTCAAATTGGAGTGGAGCAAGGCGCTAAATTGACCGGCACGATGTCTAGGATTGATCCAGACGAACCACAAGAAGTATCCCCTGAGGCAATGGAGGTCTTCGAAGCATTTGCTCGCGAAGATGAGGAAAACGAGGAAAAAAAGGGAAGTAATCGAACCTAAATTACTGGCTTGCAACAGCAGTAGCGGGCTTAGGATTGGTTGGCAAATTGGCTTGCCTTGGCATCAACAGAACTTGGGCAGGATTTAAATGACTGCCATTGCGAATAATCTCATAATGAAGATGCGGTCCGGTTGATCGACCGGTGGACCCAACCTCTGCAATTAATTGCCCTTTAGAAACTTGCTCACCAGGTTTAACAAATACCTTTTGGGCATGCGCGTATTTACTGACAAAGCCATCACTATGGCTAATCTCAACATATTTGCCATAAATCGAGTCGGTAGACACCTTGCTAATGGTGCCGTAACCGCTTGCAACGATCCCCGTTCCTGGACTTGCCTGAAAATCAATACCTGAATGATGCGCTAAGTTTTTGGTAAAGGGGTCAATACGCATCCCATAATTACTGCTCATTGAGCCAAATTGTGATGCCACTGGAATACCGATTGGAAGTTGATTGAGCCAGTCGTATTGCGAAGACCAATCATTCTTAACTTTTGTGAGGATTAAATTTAATTCTTTTGAGCTTAGGACGGTCTCATGAAAGTTTTTATCAACTGATTTGTTTGGATCAATTTTGAATACAAATGGTTTGAAAGGACCGCCACGGGCACCCCCAGTATTCTCAGTTAATTTACTTTTCACTGGGGCAGGGGTGGCAACATCTGCAAAGCGATCTTTGAGAGTCTTTAGTTCTGAGATTTTTTCAATGGACTTGGTGAGTTGAGCCTGAAGTCTCTCTAACTCCTCTTTATAAGCAACATCTAGGGCATCAAGCTCTTCGAAGGTAACAACACCACCCATTGCTCGGGCGAGATCTGGTCGGACTTGAAGCGCCATCTTAAATCCAATGAAATGAATTCCGATACCGCAAAGAACAAAAAAGGTACCAATAGCAAGGCCAATCTTCATCAAGCCCTTGGGGGTGATGTTGAATTTTTGAACCTTAGAGGTGGCCCCGGAAACCCAAATCAGCTGCATGAATTAAGCCTTTTGTTGGAATGAGCCATATTTTATATGAAAAACCCCCATGAAATTGTCAAAAAATGAGTAATATTGGCGCTAAGTCATTGAAAATTAATTAGAAAAGCCCCCTTTATCCTTAATGAACATATTGATATCATTTGGTAGGAATAAGAGCTAATTTGCTAAAAATGACAAATCCAAACGAAATCCCTGAAATCAAAGGCGCTGAATTTGCACGAGCAAGAGAGCGGGTGGGCATGTCGACCGCTGATTTGGCAAAGATGGCCTCACTGACCACAAGTCATGTCGAGCAAATTGAGAATGGTGAGTCAAGCTGTTTTTATTCGCCCGCCATTAAGTTTGTAGCAGCCAAGAAGCTCGCAACATTTTTGGGTTTATCAGAAGCCGAGTGTTTTGTATATCCAGAGGGTGCGACAGCAAAGACCTCAAAATCGCAAGCTGTAGAGGGTGCTGAGGAAGCAATCCATAAAGTACACGTCAGTATTGCAAAAGAAAATTTTGATAAGTTATTGCTTGCCACACAAGAGCTCGATAATAAAAAACCTAAGTTTTATAAAACCCCTTCTTTTTATTTCTTGGCGGTCGTTTTCTTGGGCGGATTATTATTCTCCCTGTTTTCACGTGCCGATATTGTTGGTGTTATGCCTGCTTTCGGAGAGCGACTCGTGATTACCTCCGAGACTTGCAAGTGGGATAACGGCAGAGAAGAGCCTAATTGGCTATTTGCTTATTTTGAGACCTCATTTGGAGTAGTCAATCGAGCTTGTTATATTCGCTATAACAACCAAATTTGGCTCAGAAGAGCATCGGGAGTCGAGATGGTCTTTCCCGCGGAGTATTTTAAGCAACCTAATGCAAGTGCAGAAACAGTAAAAAATTAATTCTTTTTGCAAAAAAACTTAAAGAGTAATTCACTCATCGTATCGGGAATGACCCGCTCCCAGTTAGAGTCACTAGTATCAACGTTTTGAACTGAGACTCCACCACCATTGCTGCCTGAGTAGTAACCGATATAAAACTGCTTATAGCTTTCGTAACCAGGTCGGCAAAAATACGAGATATCTTGGATCACAGAATAGATTGACTCGCCGTTGGGAGCGCTCATTCTTTCTTCATAACTAATCATTTGCCAAGCGCTCACTTGTTCGGCCCCAGGATTTAGAACCACCTTAGTATCTTCGTAAAAATAAGAATTCCCTTGCCCATCTTTGGAAATCAAAACCCACTTAGCATAGGCGGGTTGCACCAATAGAAAGAAAAGTAGGCTTAGCAGAACTTTATTCACGATATGCTACTAATGGTTAAAATTGAGATGATCATTTTACGTTAAGTGATCAGATGATCTACTTTCCATGAAAAAATAGATAAATACAAATTGCAGAGAGTTTATATGAACATATTTTGGAGTCTGCTGGGTGTCTTTTCAACTATTGGTGGGATCATTGCCTACGTGACCACCCAAAATGTTATTTACTTTGCCATCGGGTTTCTTGTTCTGTTTTGCCAAGCGTGGTTTCGTTCTAATGATGATGAGATCAAAAAGTATTACTAAATCGTTTTGGTCATTGCCTGATGCGCGATACCAGCTTCCCTAAAAATTGGACCGCTTGCTGTAAAACCAAAGTTTTCATAAAACGCAATGGCCTCCATCTGGGCATGTAGATAAAACTGCCGGATTCCCTGTTGGCGACCAAAGTCTATGAGGGCATTTAATAGAGAGCTGGCAGCACCTTGCCGACGGCATGTGCGGGTTACTGCCATCCGGCCAATCTTTCCATCTTTTTGTAAGCGTGCGGTACCAATTGCTTGCCCGTCGAGTTTTGCAATAGCATGCCAGGCAAGTGGGTCCTCCTCATCAAGCTCCAATTCTTCTGGAACGCCTTGCTCTTTGATGAAGACCGCAAGTCGAATGGGGTAAGCCTGAGATTGCGCTTGCTCCCAAGGCAGAATGTTGACAGAGATAGTAGGGCGCCCCATAGAAGTCGATCATAAACTGCTATCGTTACACCCTATGATCCGTTTGACCGAACTTCGCCTGCCGATTGACCATGCCCCTGAGGACCTTGAGGTCGCTATTTGTAAAAAATTAGCAATTCTTGCAAAGGATCTGATTCGGTATGAGGTCTTTAAGCGAAGCTATGATGCGCGCAAGAACAATATCCTTAGCTTTATTTACACCTTGGATCTTTCGGTCAAAGATGAAGAAGCTGTATTAAAGCGGTTAGCACACGATCCCCACATTCGCCTATCACCCGATACGCGCTATCACTTTGTTGCCCATTTTGATTCCCATATCAAACCGCAAAGTGCACTACGACCTGTGGTAATTGGTTTTGGCCCCTGCGGAATCTTTGCTGCGTTGACCTTGGCGCAAATGGGACTCAAGCCGATTGTTTTGGAACGCGGCAAGCCCGTGCGCGAGCGCACCCAAGATACCTGGGGCCTGTGGCGCAAGAAGATTCTGAACCCAGAGTCCAATGTGCAATTTGGTGAGGGTGGAGCGGGGACCTTCTCCGACGGCAAATTATGGAGTCAAGTGAAAGACCCAAAGTTTCATGGTCGCAAAGTCTTGCAGGAGTTTGTTAAAGCAGGCGCCCCCGAAGAGATTCTATATGTTTCTAAACCGCATATTGGTACCTTTCG
>JACCEE010270816.1_pt1 | contig 16555 bp, 14 predicted proteins | sample 7449931 | NCBI WGS metagenome assembly JACCEE01 (sample SAMN15323457, study PRJNA562643) | freshwater metagenome | isolation source: river surface water | place: USA:Blue River Watershed | collected 2017-08-19 | reverse complement strand
TCGTTAAAAGTAACCTAAATAAGAGATTTTATCTTTAATACAAAGAAAAAGAAGCGATAACGCTTCCGAATGATTAATTGTCTTTTCGACTAAACTAATTATTCTATTTCGTTACAGCCTCTTTATTCTTCTACATTGTGATATACGTTTTGTACATCATCTAATTCATCAATCATATTCATAAAACGATTGAATAAGTCCACATCATCACCACTCAATTGTACAGTATCATGAGGGACCATTGTTGTTTCTAGAGCACTAAACTCAACTTCCGGTAAAATGGATTCAATTGCGGTTTTTGCCTTGTAGAGATCATTTGGATGAACCGTAACGTTAATCGTTTCATCTTCCTTCTCAACATCCACAACATCAACATCATGTTCAATCAATGTATCTAGAACTTGTTCCTCATTGTCAAATGGAAATGCAAGAATTCCGATATGATCATAGAGATGTGAAACAGACCCTGATACACCCATCTTCGATTTAGTCTTCGTAAAACAGTTACGAACATCGCTTACTGTACGATTTACATTATCTGTTAAGCAATCAATGATAATGGTACAGTTACCTGGACCATACCCTTCATAGCGAACACTCGTATAACTATCTTCAGAACCACCTTTAGCCTTATCAATCGCACGTTTAATAACGTCTGCAGGCACTTGATTCGCCTTAGCACGTTCAATCATACGTTTTAAGCCTTGGTTCATTTCTGGATCAGGAATACCAGCTTTCGCTGCGATAAACAACTCTTTTCCAAAACGTGAATAAATCTTTGTCTTTGAGGCATTCGTTTTTTCTCTTGCCTTTTTTCTTACTTCAAATGCGCGTCCCATAAGTACACCACCTTTATATTGTTAAATCCACACTTAATTTTAAGCGATACGTAACTCAGCATTCAAGCCTTTTTTACATGCTTCAATTGTTTTTTGATATAAACTTGTAATTTCTTCTTCACTTAATGTGTGATCAGGCGCTTGATAAACGACTTTTAATGCGATTGATTTCTTACCCTTTTCAACTTTATCCCCTTGATAAACATCGAAAATTGTTACCGATTGAATCATATCTTTAGAAACAGAACGAATTACTTTTTCGATATCAGACGCAAGCGTATTCTCATCACAAACTAAGGCAATATCACGAACTACACTTGGTAATTTATTAATTGGTACAAACTTAATCTTAGATGTCTTAAGTTCAAATAACTTTTCAAGAATAATCTCACCCATAATCACAGTACTTACATCATAACGTTTAGCAACTTTTGGATGAATTTCACCAATTACCCCAACAACCTTCTTATCGATTGTGACAATCGCAGAACGTAGAGGATGGAAGAAACTCGATGTTTCATTGGATTCAAATTTAATACGAGATGACGCAAAGCCTAATTCAAATAAGACTCTTTCAACAATCCCTTTTGCGCTATAGAAATCATACGCTGTATTTTGTTTCTGCCAAATTGATACTTCATGCGTACCACTCAACACGAACGCAAGTCGTTCTTGATTTTCTTGCATGGTATTTAAATTAGAGATTTCAAAAATTTGGAAATCCTTCATCTTGTGAGCTTGGTTATAACTTGCGGTATCAAGTAAGCTCGTTAATAGATTATTACGTACATAACGTCTTTCTTCACTAAGTGGAGACATGAGTCGTGCAGGATTTTCTAACGGATAAACCCCTTCTTTACACTTATCTTCATGAACTAAAGTATAGGTAATAACTTCATTCATCCCAAATCCAACCGCTAATTGACGAATCTTTTGACGCATTTGTTGGCGTGGGTTATATCCCCCTTGTGTACTTGGCATAACCGGTAAAGTACCTTCTAAATCCGCATAGCCAATAATACGACCAACTTCTTCAATCAAATCTTCTGCCACATCGATATCTAAACGATAACTTGGTATTGTACAACGAATCAATTCACCATCTACACTTGGATTGAAATATAAACGTTTGAAGATATCAACACATTCTTCTAAAGTAACACGTGTTCCTAATAATGTTTCTATATGAGAATGCTTCACACTCACTTGTTTCAACTCAGTATTAACATTTCCATGAACTTGAGTTTCTTCAATTAAACTTGCTTCGGCATATTCAACTAATAACTCAACAGCACGGTCCATTGCTTTATAGGTTGCCATTGGATCAATGCCTTTTTGGAAACGCAAACTTGCATCTGTTAATAGATTAACTCTACGGGATGTGTGACGAATACGGGTAGGATCAAATTGTGCAGCTTCGATAATAATGGATTGTGTATTTTCATCAATCTTACTATCATCTCCACCCATAATACCCGCTAAACCGATTGGAGACCCATTGGATGTAATAACGATATCATCGAGTTCTAAATCTAACTCAGATTCATCTAGTGTCTTAATTTTACCAACTTGTTGATCTTTAACAATAATCTCAGTTTTTGTTAATTTTGACGCATCATAGAAATGTAAAGGTTGTCCAGTTTCAACCATGACATAGTTAGAGATATCAACCACATTATTAATTGATTTCATTCCAACAGATTCTAAATCACGTTTCAACCATTCTGGACTTGGTCCTACTTTAACACTTCCAATCATCTTACCTAAGAACAATGGACAATTAGTTGTTTCTGAACCAATTACAAGTGAACTCTTAGATCCTTGAACATGATAATCTTTTTTCCAAGGAATCATAATATCTCGCTTTAATAATGCGGATACTTCATACGCAACTGACCATAATGCATTAAAATCATTACGATTTGGAGTTTGTTTAATATCAATAATCACATCATCTAAACCTAAAGTATATAATGCTTCTTTTCCAACTTCTACACTTGGATCAAGTACTTCAATCCCTGACTTTTGCTCATCACTTAAGTGTTTAGGATCTACCCCTAACTCAAGAAGTGAACAAATCATCCCACAACTCTCAACACCCTTAATAGTAGCCTTTTTGATTGTAACTTCTGGAAGAACTGCCCCAACCTTTGCGACAATAACCTTCTGACCTTTACGAACATTTGGTGCACCACACACGATGGATAAGACTTCATCTCCAACATTTACCAATGTCTTAGATAAATGATCGGATGCTGGATGTTTCTCACATTCTAATACTTCCCCAATCACAAGATTTGTACCATGCGCAACCGCATCCACACTTTCAACTTCCAACCCTGCTAGGGTTAAAGTATCTGCTAATTTATCAGCCGTAATATCGTTTAAATCAACGTATTTGCTTAACCATTTTAAACTTACTTTCATGTGTTTCTCCTACTCAAAACGACGGAATGTCGATAAAAAGCGTAGATCATTTGTATAGAATTGACGAATATCATCGATACCATATTTTAGTAACGCAACACGCTCAACGCCTAGTCCAAACGCAAATCCACTCACCTTTTCAGGATCATAACCCGCCATACGCAATACATTTGGATGAACCATCCCTGCACCTAGGATTTCAATCCAACCTGTATGTTTACACGTTGGACATCCCTTACCATTACAAATATGACAGGATACATCGACTTCTACACTTGGTTCAGTGAATTGGAAATAAGATGGTCTAAAACGAATCACACGTGCATCGCCAAACATATGTTTAGCAAGTTTCTCAAGTGTTCCTTTTAAATCGGATAATGAAATCTTATTACCCACTACCAATCCTTCCATTTGAACGAATTGGTGTGAATGTGTCGCATCATCATCATCTTTACGATAAACCTTACCAGGACAAATAACCTTAATTGGTACTTCACCTTTATAAGCTTCGAGTGTACGCGTTTGAATTGCGGTCGTATGTGTTCTAAGTAACCATTCCATATTGATATAGAAAGTATCTTGCATATCACGTGCAGGATGATTCTGTGGAATGTTTGCTCTTTCAAAGTTGTAGTAGTCGAGTTCAACTTCAGGGCCTTCTTCTACTAAATAGCCCATTCCAATAAAGAACTGTTCAATTTCTGTTTGAACCACAGTTAAAGGATGAAGTGTTCCAACTCTTGGTAAACTGGAAGGTAATGTGATATCAATCTTTCCTAGTTTCAATTGTTCATTGAGTTTTAAATCTTCTAATTCAGCTTCTTTAACTTTAAATGCATTCTCTAAAGTTTGTTTCAACTCATTCACTTTAGATCCAAACGCTGGCTTTTCTTCTGGCGCTAAATCTTTCATCTGCAACATCAACTGTGAAACTAAACCTTTTTTAGACAAATACTCATTACGAACATTAGAAAGCTCATTTAAGTTCGTACATGCTTGAATCGCTTCTAAACCATCTTTTCTTAGTTTTTCCATAGTTCTCCTTAAAATAAAAAAATCGCTCCTACAGGAACGAAAATCGCGGTACCATCCTGCTTTGTCTTTCGACACAGCTCAATCCGATAACGGTGGGACCGTGAGTGATTAACTCCTCTTTGGGGTGAATTCACAGATAATGAATAACTTTCAGCACTTGTTATTCTCTCTAAAGGGCTCTGTTACTATGTCCCAGCTTTGATTTACATCAATAGTATACCAAAACAATCAAAATAATCCAAACTATTTTCTAAAATAATGCAACAAGATCCCTGTCGCAACTCCAACATTCAAACTATTAAACTTACTCGTTTCAATTCGAATAATTGAATCACATTTACGTAAGACTTCAACTCTTACACCTTTTCCTTCATTTCCTAAAACAACGGCTAATTTTTCATTCGGTTTAACCGATTCAAGAGGAATCGATTGATTAAAACCTGTCCCATAGACTTTAAAACCCGATTTTTTCAAATCTTCGATTGATTTTATACAATCAACCGACTCAGTCACAATATGAAACATCGCACCTTGAGATGCTCGTATAACTTTTTCATTATAGACATCGACACAATCTTTAGAACATAAGATTTTATCAAAACCAAATGATAAAGCTGTACGAATCATGGTACCCATATTACCTGGATCTTGTATCTGATCACAGATTAAAATTCGAGTTTCATTCTTAACTTTTAAATCTGAGAAAGTACACAAAGCGATAATATTTTCTTTGGATTGAGTTACACAAAGTTTATCAAACAAATTATCTTTTAATTCGTAGATTGTTCCTTTATAAGATGTTTTATGTCCATAACGAATAATAATTGCCTCAACGCATTTTGCCTTTAAAGCTTCTTCAACAAGATGTTCCCCTTCTACTAAAAAACGTCGATATTCTGAACGATATTTTGCTTGATGAAGTTTCATCCATTGTTTATATGTTGTATTTTGATTTGATGTGATTTCCATAGCACAAGTATAACAAAAAAGTACTCTTTCGAGTACTTAATCCTTTAATACAGCTGCACAACGATCACATAAACCATCTTCCGCATGACTATGTGTCACATTCCAACAACGTGGGCAAGTAACTCCACTTGCTTTTTCAACACTAACTTTTGTTTCTGATCCAAGTTTAACTTCGGATTGAGAAACGATTAACCATTGTGAGAAATTCGGTAGATATTCTTTTACTAAACGATCGACATCTTCAGTCACTTCTACCACAACTTTTGCCTCTAAACTCTTACCTATGACCTTTTCTGCACGTGATAATTCGAGTGCTTTGAAGATACTTGTACGAAGTTCAAACAACTTATCCCAATCTTCAGTACTAACACTAGGCACATCTAAATGTGTTGGTAATTCTTTTAGATGTACAGAATCTTGACTTGGATATAAAACATCATGCACTTCTTCCATCGTATGAACTAAGATCGGCGCTAAGATACGATTTAAACTATCCACAACTGTATGTAGAACAGTTTGAACTTCTAAACGACGTTGTCCTTCTTTCTTTTCGATGTATAAGATATCTTTTGTAAAGTCTAAGTAATACGCTGACATTTGATTGGTCATGAAATTACTACATGCGCTTACTAAATTCTTATAGTCATAATTCTTATAGACATCCTGTGCTAAATCGATTAATTGATTGAGTTCACTTAAGATATATAAATCTACTTTTGGTAAATCGCTAAAATTAACTTTCTTACTTGTATCAAATCCATTTAAATTCGCTAATAAGAATCTAAAAGTGTTTCTTAATTTCTTATACGCTTCCACAACTTGTTTCAATAAATCATCCGAGATACGAACATCCGATTGATAATCAATCGAACTTGCCCATAAACGTAAGATATCAGCACCCGATTGCTTAACCACCTTATTCGGTTCAACGGTATTGCCTAATGACTTACTCATCTTCTCGCCTTTTCCATCAAGAACGAATCCATGAGATAAGACTTCTTTATATGGCGCATGTCCATGAACCGCTGTTGAGACTATCAGTGAACTATTAAACCATCCACGATATTGGTCAGATCCTTCTAAATAGAGATCAACTGGTAATTGACCACCTCTTGCCTTGATAACTCCTGTGTGAGATGAACCAGAGTCAAACCAAACATCCATGATGTCAGTTTCTTTCTTGAATATTCCATCAGGACTTTCAGGGTGCGTATAACCTTCTGGTAATAAATCTTTGGCTTCTTTACTAAACCAAACATTAGAACCTTCTTGTCTAAACAACTCAGAAACATGTTTAAAGACAGCTTCATCCATTATTGGCGTATTTTCTTGAGTATAGAAAATAGGAATTGGGACACCCCAAGCACGTTGACGTGAAATACACCAGTCACCACGATCTTTAATCATATTATGCATTCTGAGTTTACCCCATTCAGGAACCCATTTCACAGAATCAATTTCATTTAATAATTGTGTACGAATTTTTTCGATTGAAGCGAACCATTGAGTTGTGGCACGGAAAATAACTGGCTTCTTAGTACGCCAATCATGAGGATAACTATGTACGATATGCTCAAGTGCTAATAATGCGCCTTGTTGATCTAAGGTTTCAATAACTGTCTTATTCGCAACTTCGACAAATTGACCCACTAAGAAATCACCTGCTTCAGCCGTCATACATCCACGATCATCGACTGGACAGAATGCTTCTAAACCATATTTACGACCAACATTAAAGTCTTCTACCCCATGACCTGGAGCAGTATGAACACAACCTGTCCCATCTTCATCGGTAACGTGATCACCTAATATAACAACAGAGATACGTTCATATAAAGGATGTTTTGTTTGCACAAATTCACATTCAGATCCTTTGAACGTTGCTAAAACACCTAAATTTTCAAGTTTAAAACGAGTAAGTAAATCTTCCATTAATCGTTTTGCGAAAACTAGATTTCCTTTTTCAGTCTTCACTTTGACATATTCGATATCCGCATTTAAACAAATCGCAAGATTTGCAGGAATTGTCCAAGGTGTTGTGGTCCAGATGACAAAGTAATCTCCTTTATCAATTGGACCTTTTGATTCTGTTACTTCAAATCGTACAAAGATGGTTTCATCTTTCTTATCATGATATTCAATTTCAGCTTCCGCTAAAGCACTCTCACTGCTTGGACTCCAATAGACTGGTTTTAATCCTTTATAGATTAACCCATCCATTGCCATCTTACCAAATACTTCAATTTGGCTTGCTTCAAACTCTTTTTGAAGAGTGGCATAATAATGATCATAATCACCAATTGTACCCAATGCCTTCATATCCGCCATTTGAGTTTCGATTTGTTTACGTGCATAACCATCACAAAGCTCTCTAAAATCATAGGTACTCATCGTCTTACGATTGTGTCCTAATTTAGAGATTGCGGTTTCAATCGGTAATCCATGTGTATCCCATCCAGGAATGAATAAACTTTGATATCCCAACATATGATGGCTGCGTACCACAATATCCTTAAGTATCTTGTTTAACGCATGTCCAATATGAATGTTACCATTCGCATAGGGAGGACCATCATGTAAAACAAATGGTGTCTTATCTTTATGAGTTTCTTTCATCTTTTCATAAAGATTTTTTTCCTTCCATCTTTCTTGGAACTTAGGTTCTTTTTGAGTCAAATTTGCTCTCATCTCAAATTCTGTGTTTGGCATTAATAACGTGTCTTTATAGTCCATAATTCCCTCTTTTCATAAAAAAAGCATCCTCAATCTAAGGACGCTTAACGTGGTACCACCTTAGTTCATCTTACGATGCACTCAACACAATAACGGTGTGTTCCGTCATTCCTTTTAATCGGAATACGACTTCCAAGTGATGTCCTCTTTCTAATTCAGTCCTTTTTTCACCAACCAAAGGCTCTCTAAATCTGAATGTCGACAGGCTCGTCTTGTTCCTTGTCTTTATCATTAATATACGATACAACTGGAATCCTAGGCACTTCAAACGCTTCAATTGATTCCGTTAATTGATGCACCTTCTGTAACATATCCGCTCGTAATCCTTGTGCATCTTTACTAATTCGAGCAATTTCATTTAATACCAGTTTAGCAGTAGATAAAGCTTCTTTAACAATCGAGTCCGCATTATTTTGTGCAGAGCTGATTACAGTATTTGCTTCTCTTAGTGCTAGTCTAGCAATATCATCCGCAGCTTTTTCACGAACATTGAGTTCACTCACCAAGCTTTGATATCTTTCTTTAATAAGATTTAGTTGCTCATTCGCAAATTCAATTTGCTTTGAATACGATTGAAGTTGTTTCTCTTTCGCATCCAATTCGAATTGAAGACGATCTATGGCATCATCTACCGCAAATCGGTCATAGCCAACTTTCATGATCCGAAATTTTGGTTTTTTTGCCTCCATAGTTTTACCCAACCCTCGTTAAAGATGTTAACATTATCACATAATCAAATAATCTTGGCAAGACACTAATTCTCTTCATCCGCATCAACAGATATCTTACCATGTACCCCAACACTCTTTGGAGCACACAAGATAACATTATGTCCAATCTTCTGAATCGAACCATCAAGTGCGAATACAACCCCTGTTAAGAAATCGATTGAACGTTGAGCATACTCACGATTTAAACGATGTAAATTCACAACTGCAGCTCTACGATCCTTTAAATGACGTGCCACTTCTTCCGCTTCATCAAAGGTACGAGGTTCAAATAGAACCATTTTTGTATCCATACTTACTTTTGAAAAATTCTTATTACTTGGTTCTTCATAATCACTCAAACGAGCTGCTTCTTCTTCATTTAATTCAATTTCTTCTTCCATTGGATTGAAGAAATTCTTTATTTTCCCTAACATTCCCATATTCATCCTCCAACTTAGTATTAGTATATCACTTATAAACAAAAAAATGGATGGTTTCCCATCCATTTGTTATTTTGCTGGTGAAGTTTCAAGTAAGCCGTAACCACCATCTAATCTCTTATATAAAACAGAGATTCGGTGATCTTCTTCGTCCGTATAAATGAAGAAGGAGTGACCTAGCATTTCCATGCGCATAATCGCATCATCTAGACTCATAACCTCAGCTGTAACCGTTTTTGTTTTGACCACACCTTGTGGTGCTACTTCGTCAACCTTATCAATCTGATCAATAAATGCTTTTGACAATTTTTCACGATGTTTACGAGATAATCGTGTTTTTTGTCTACGGATTTGATCTTCAATTTTGTCTACCGCAAGATCAATTGCCGCATAATAATCTTCGTGATTAACCTCTGCTCTGAGAATCGCAATCTTACTTAGGATTGTTACTTCTACTTTCAAATCCTTTGGATTCACCTTAACTGAGATGTTTGCCGGTGTATCCTCATCAATCAAGAAGAATTTTTCTAGAAAGGCTAGTTTCTTCTGTGTGGTTTGAAGCATTGCTTCGGTAATCGTTAAATTCTTTCCATGGATATGAAGTTTCATAATCACTTCCTCCTTAAACACATTATACGTCCTTTTTTTTAAATAAGGAGTCTTTTTGACCTTTATTTTTTGTGATACACTATGAGTAACGGGCTAAAAGCCTTTTTTATTTTAACTCTATGATTATAAATCACAATTAGAATTGTTTTATAAAATAATCATCGTACTGAATTATTTTAGGGTCTTCAATTAATCCAAAACCAAATTCATTTAATACTCTTCTTCTTACGAAAGCTTTCTCATTTGCTTTTGTAATTATATATTCGGTATTAAACAATATATTAAAATTACTCAAAATCATTTTGAAGATATCGAACAAGTATTCTTCTTGTTCATATGTCGATTGTATATCTAATCTTAATACACCTATTTTGCCAAAATCATCTTTAACTTTTTTACGCGCAAAAATTTCAATTGTACCAATCGCTTTATAATTCCCTCGATCAATAATTGAAAATCGAACATATCCATGATTCGAATATTCCCACAACCAAAACTTGATAAGCTTTCTTAATTCATCTTGCGAATCAAAATAGAAATCAATAGGACAGTTATCTCGGTTAACAATCTTTATTGTTTCTTTATCCAAATAACAAGTTAGAAGGTCTTCACAATCATCTTCTCAACTAATCGAATTAAAAAAAATTAGATTCTATTTTTGACATTCAATATAAGGATTTACTATCATATAACAATCTCCATTCAAAAAAACATCTAATTAAAGATGTTCCATAAAAAAGCGTTCAACATTCTTATAAGCAATTTTTTCAACTTCATGTTCACTGAATCCTTCATTAAGTAAAGCCAGTATGAAGTTCTGTGATTCACTCGCATCTTGTAAATCAGATGCCATTGAGAATCGGCCAAAATCACCTTCTAAAAAGTCCATATAATCAAAGCCAATTGCTAAGCAATCCATTCCACCTAAGTCTTTAATGTGCTTCGCATGTTTGGCTAATTCTTGTGCATTCTGTCTTGATTCTTCTTGACTAACAAACTTCTTAGCTGCCACAAGTCCAATTAAACCTTTATTTTTAATCAAAGCTAAGATTTGTTGATCCGTAAGATTACGATCCACATTACTCAAACGTCTTGCATTACTATGTGTCGCAATAACAGGTTTATTGGATAACGTGATAATATCCCAGAAACTCTTCTCGTTTGTATGTGAAATATCGATAATCATATTCAATTCATTCATTCGCTTAATTGTACGTTTACCCAAGTCTGTTAATCCTCTTAAAGGATTACCACGAACACCTGTAGATAATGCATTTTCATCATTCCATGATAGTGATCCAATACGAACACCTTGTTCATACAACCATTCAATCATCTCTTCAGGATTCTCTTTGACAAAACACATACCTTCTACAGTCATCATCGCATTGATCTTAGAACGATTGAACGAACCACCTTTGTACCAATGTAAGCTATCCATATTTTGTTCAATCTCTTCACGAAGTGATTCAACCATTTGAATTGCAGTTTCTTTCGACTCATGACCTTCAAAGAAACAAGCCATACCAACTCCAAATATACCACCTTGATTCAGTTTATCAATATGATATCGTTTTAATATATCTGTTTCATTTTTATTCTTTTGGGCTAAAACATGCATCCCAATATCCGCATGTAAATCAAATAATTTCATATTAGTAAATGGTACGATAGAACTTAAGTTCCATCTCATTAGCCTTTCCAGTATCATAGCCTAAATCATTTAGAATGTTATCTAAAGATAAAGATTTATCTTCATATAATATTTCATTTAATCGATATAATACAGCCTGTCCAACCAAAACAGCCTCATCATATAAATCAATAAAACTCTTAGTACTTACTTCGTTATCACAAGGATGTTCCCATGGAGAATGATTTAAATTGAGGACATTGTGTTCAGTATCGATCTTACCAATAACCATATGACTCGAATACTTCCAATAGATACCTGCGGCCTTTTCTGCTGCTTGAACAAGTGGAAACTTTGATGTATGTGGATCAAATAACATCTTTGATAATTTGTACATACTATCGAAACATTCTTCATAGATTTCAGTTGGAAAATCTAAATTATAGACACTTAAAACAATCTTGCGATAGAAATCCCCTATGATCTTACGATGTTCAGGTTTCGAATCCACAAACTCATAACTCTTAACTTCACTGAGTTTATAGCCTTTAATTTGTTTTACCATCATCGTATCAATCATCGATTCAAAACGATAATGCCAATACTTAGTATCACCTGCTATTTCACCACTTCGATTAAACACAAATGGATGTGCTTTATGATCGAGTGACCAATGCATTAAATGACCTGCTAAGAAAACAGTCAATAACTCTTTATTTTCTGTTTCAGCTTTAAGTAACTCAATCCCTTTTTGATAGAATTGATTAATCCATTTACGATGAATCACATTTCCAATCTCATGAACGGGTTTCGCATCTTTAGACTCTTGAAATGGTAATGCTTTGTAATAGAATAAGAAATCAGGTCCACTTGAAGCCATCGAAAAAACTCTTGGATACTTCAAGATTGCCTGTTTTAATTTTAAATCTGATATTTGTTCTAAGACATCGTGAGCACATAGTGCATGTGTAATAATATTCGGCATAAACCCTCCTTATACGAGTGATTCCAACCATTGAAATACTTTAACCATCGCTAATGTATCCATACGACAATAACTTAACAGTGCTGCTTTAACTTCATCCTGTTCCTCATCATCCACAAGATTTCGATAATGATAAACCGCATCCATGCCATGTGAGATGGCTAGATTCTCATACGATAGTTCAGGATGAATGGCTTCGATAATTCGTTTCAACGAGTAAGCACCCTTCATTCGCTCATCATAAACTAAGCCATCTATGAATACTTGAGCTAAATCCACAAAGCGATCATTGAGCTTTGATAGAGCTTCTTCATACTGAGGAAATTGGAAAGCTAACTGTTTTAAACGAATCGCTTCAGCACCAAACGCGTTGTAAGCTAATATCGGTCCTTCACTCGGAATATGCTCTAAGAGTGACACAATAAAGGCTTCTCGGCAATCACCTTGCCCAAGAAATTCTTTATGATGAACCAATCCATCTTGGATAAAATGGATTGAATACTGAAATGGTACTACATCAAAAGGTCGCATTTGATCAAAAGGTGGAATACCATAGGTATCCCATTCAAAATCAATAAACGACATGATCGGTTGTTTTACTGTATCAATCCAAATGGATAATGCTCTTTGATCCACAAATCTTCCATCCATACGAGAAGCCATAATTTGAGCATATTGAGCTTTACTTAAAACAAGATCATCTAACGGAATATCTTGAATTTTTGTAATCCCCTGCTTTAACCATTCTTTCTTCATTGGATTAGAGAAATGATAGATTGAATTTTCACCTAAACCTAAACCTTTAAAACATGTCCCAAATTTCTCACACTTTATTGGATTAGGACATTCACTTAATGTAATCGGATATTCTTCTAACTTCGAAATACGATTCATTTCGATTAAATTTGGTTCTAAATCACGAACACGTTTCGATACGATGGAAAGAATATCACCTTGAACATGTCCGCTTGGTTTAATAAAATCAGATGTTAAAACATAACAATCCTTCACATTTAACTCACCATTACGAATGTATTCTTTATTAAAGTACATTGAATAGATTTTAGTAACTGGTATTCCAATTTGCTTCAACACCCAAAAATGATTCGAAAAATAACTCGCATCTTCTACTCTGGATAAGACAGACATTGTATTAAAATACAACTCAAAACCATCCTCGACACGATGTAATCCAGCAACCTTTATTCTTAATCCATGGACCTCAAAACGCAAGTTAAAACACCATTCATACTTCGACAACGCATCCAACGAATCCTCCATTGACATACCTTGTTTACCGATAAAATAGTCTTTAGCTTGTGTTTTAATTATTAAGTCTTGATTCATCGAATGAACCATCTGTATAAAAGGATTAAATGTTTGCTTATCACCTGATTGATTTAACCATAATATACGAGGACAACTTAGAAACTGTCTTAAATCAGAAATATGAAACATAATCTAGTAAGCCTCGAAAACCATTCCAAACGCTTCTGCTACAGGGGCATTCGTCAATTTTCCATTGTAGGTATTTAAAGCACTTAATAGATGAGGATTTTCCTTTAAAGCACCTTCTAAACCATAATTTGCAAGTAATAAACTATATTCTAGCGTCGCATTATTTAAACCTAAAGTAGATGTAAGCGGAACTGCACCTGGCATGTTTGCGACACAATAGTGAATAATTCCATCAACTGTAAAGATTGGATCTAAATGCGTTGTCGGATGCGTAGTTTCAAAACAACCTCCTTGATCCACTGCTATATCCACCATAATACTTCCCGGTTGCATTCTCTTTAAATCTTCTTTTAAGATTAGCTTAGGTGCTTTAGCTCCAGGAATTAAAACTGCTCCAATGACAACATCTGTTTCGGGCAATAACTCCATAATGGTCGAATGAGTTGAATAACGTGTTTTGATTTGGAAACCAAATTCATTTTCGAGTTGTTCTAAGCGCGTAATATTACGATCAAGAATCGTCACATCTGCTCCCATACCAATCGCAATCTTAGCCGCATTCTTACCCGCAACACCTGCCCCAATAATCATAACTTTTGCTTTTTTAACACCAGGTAATCCACTTAATAAAAGACCTTTTCCACCAAATGGTTTTTCCATATATTTAGCAGCTTCTTGAATGCTTAAACGACCTGCAATTTCACTCATCGGTTTAAGTAAAGGTAAGCTACCATTCACATCCAATGTTTCATATGCAAGTGAGGTTACTTTTGAATCAAGTAATGCTTTTGTTAATTCTTCATCTGCAGCTAAGTGTAGATACGTAAACAACATTAATCCTGGTCTAAAGTATGTATATTCACTCTTTAAAGGTTCTTTAACTTTAATAATTAGGTTTGATTGTTCCCAAACCTCTTTTGCGGTATCACATAAAATCGCCCCATACTTCAAATACTCTTCATCTGTAAATCCAGAACCACATCCAGCACCTTTTTCAATGTATACCGTATGTCCTTTATCCACAAAACTCTTTACGAATGAAGGAATTAAACCAACACGATACTCTTGATTCTTAATCTCTTTCACACACCCAACAAACATTGTAGACCTCCGTGCCTAATTTTTATGTTTGATCCATGTTTATAAATAAACATATTTATCATTGATTTAAATATACCATATGGATGGTTTCTCTTCATAAGAAAAATTAAACAAGAAATATGTTAAATATTTAACAAATTACTTGACAATGTTTTCACATAGGCATACGATACAATATGAAAGGTGATTCATATTTCAAATTACATTATGGAAATCAAAAAAGGAAAGACAATCTTAGAATTAAATGTTGGTGATTACGCAGAATGTGTGAAGTGTATTGAAGACAAAGACGTTGTATTATTCTCTGAAGTAAGTGGTGATAGAAACCCTGTTCATTTGAACGAAGACTATGCATCCACAACTCGATTTAAACATCGTATTGCACATGGTCATTTAGTTTCATCCCTATTCTCTGCCCTCTTAGGTACAGAACTACCTGGGCAAGGATCGATCTATTTATCTCAGGATATTCATTATCTCAAACCTGTATATCTAAACGATGAGATTCGTGCTGTTGTTAAGGTTGTTGAATGTGATACAACACGTAATCGAGTTAAACTCGAAACAAACGCATACAACCAAAATAATGAAATGGTTATCAGTGGTATGGCAGAAATAATGCCTCCAAGATAGGAAATAATATGGATAATCGACACCTATTACTTAAGAAAAGCTATAAACAGTTTACCGATTGTTATGTTAAACCAATTGCACATGATATCGATGAAGAAGAAAGATTTCCCATTGAAACATGCGAACGAATGAAATCACTCAAGATGTATGGAATCCCCTACCCTGTTGAATATGGTGGAAGTGGTGCCGATACACTGGCATATGTCTTAGCCGTTGAAGAATTAAGCAAAGCATGTGGAACAACTGGTGTAATCTTATCCGCTCATACATCACTCGGAGCTTATCCGATCTATGCATTTGGAACGGAAGAACAGAAACAAAAATATCTTATTCCAATGAACAAAGGTGAAAAACTTGGTGCATTTGGATTAACAGAGCCAAACGCTGGAACAGATGCGGCAGGTCAAAAAACCATAGCGATTTTAAAAGATAATTATTATGAAATCAGTGGTTCTAAAATATTTATTACCAATGCAGGTTATGCAGATATCTATATTATCTTTGCGATGACAGATCCTTCTAAAGGTACAAAAGGAATTACTGCATTTATCTTAGAAAAAGATATGCCTGGATTTACGATTGGAAAGAAAGAAAAGAAACTGGGCATTCGCGGATCAAGTACGTGTGAACTCATTTTTGATAAAGTTAAAGTACCTGTCGAAAATAGACTCGGACAAGAAGGCATGGGCTTTAGAATCGCAATGGCTACACTCGATGGAGGTCGAATTGGAATTGCAGCGCAAGCCTTAGGCATTGCTCAAGGAGCACTTGATGAAGTAATCAATTACACGAAGAATCGTAAGCAATTTAACCAATCGATCAGTCAATTCCAAAATACACAATTCAAAATTGCAGATATGGCAACACAAATTGAAGCTGCTCGTTGTTTAGTCTATAAAGCAGCACACGCAAAAGATACTCAAAAGAACTTCTCACAAGAAGCTGCTATGGCAAAACTATTTGCCTCAGAAACTGCGATGAAC
>JACCEE010876640.1_pt1 | contig 16558 bp, 16 predicted proteins | sample 7449931 | NCBI WGS metagenome assembly JACCEE01 (sample SAMN15323457, study PRJNA562643) | freshwater metagenome | isolation source: river surface water | place: USA:Blue River Watershed | collected 2017-08-19 | reverse complement strand
GGTTGTTATTTTTGGGATTTTCAGTGCACAAGCAGGTGAAATCAGTGTTGGACAATTCTTTGTATTCTTATCGTATATCTCGATGATACTTTGGCCGATTCGTAATGTAGGTCGTATTCTCTCTGATTTAGGCAAGATGCTTGTTTCCTTACGTCGTTTAAATGAGATATTCGCTCAACCGATGGAAGATATTCAATCTGGTGAGATTGTCGATATCAAGGGAGATATTGTATTTGATCATGTTAAGTTCCAATATGAAGATGGCAATCAAGCGGTACTTGAAGATGTAAGTTTTACCATTAAACAAGGAGAAACGCTTGCAATACTAGGTCCTACAGGTAGTGGTAAGTCTTCATTAGTTCATTTACTCACTCGTTTATATGACTATAATGCAGGAAGTATTACTTTAAATGGACATGAGTTGAATACCATTCAAAAGAAACATCTTAGACATCAGATTGGAATTGTACTACAAGAACCATTCTTGTTTTCAAAGACAATTCTTGAAAATATTCGTTTAGCTCAACCAGATGCGGATGAAAATGCAGTTAAGAAAGCCGCAGAAATGGCATCGGTTCATCGTGTTATCCATGAATTTGATCAAGGATATAAAACTTTGGTAGGAGAAAAGGGTGTCACACTATCCGGTGGACAGAAACAACGTATTGCGATAGCACGTACGATTTTAAATCAAACTCCAATTTTAATCTTTGATGATTCCTTATCTGCAGTGGATACACATACCGATGAGAAGATTCGTCATGCCTTAAAGGAACGTGCTGTAGGTGTTACTACTTTAATCATTACGCATCGAGTTACATCTGCGATGCAAGCCGATAAGATTATTGTTTTAGAAAATGGAAGAATAAGCCAACAAGGTACGCATGAAAGCTTGTCAAATGAAGAGGGCTTATACCGCCGTATCGTGACGATACAAAGTCAAATGATTGAAGGAGGTGAAGAGAATGAGTGAACGCTTTGAGGAACAAGAGTTTAATACCGATCATTTAGATACCAAACTATGGAGTCGAGTATTAAAACATTTCTTTGTCTATAAAAAGGATCTAACCATTATCTTCATATCCATGGTTTTAACGGCAGGGGTTGATATTGCTTTTCCACTCTTAAACCGATTCGCTATTGATTTCTTTGTCCTTAAGAATGGGGATTTAAATCAACTTTGGCCATTTGGATTAGGTTATGGTTTACTCATCCTAATACAAGTATTTGTCGTCTATTTCTTTATCAAGTATACGGGTAAAGTTGAGATGCAATTTGCCTATGATATTCGTAAACAAGCATTTAAGAAACTACAGGAACTTTCCTTTAGTTACTATGATAAAACCCCACAAGGTTGGATTATGGCTCGTATGACCAGTGATATTGGGCGTTTAGCGGATATCGTTTCTTGGTCGATTATTGATTTAATCTGGGGCTCAACACTAATCATTGGTGTAAGTATTGTTATGTTGGTGGTGAACTGGAAGTTAGCACTATTAGTGCTCGTGGTTGTGCCATTCTTAGCGTACATCAGTGTTATTTTTCAAAAGAAGATTTTACAACGTTATCGTTTAACGCGTAAGATTAATTCTAAAATTACTGCAGCATATTCAGAAGGTATTTTAGGGGCTAAGACAACGAAGACGATGGGTCTTGAGGACCAACAAAGCTCAGAGTTTAGAGAATTAACCTATTCAATGAAGTCAGAATCTGTAAAGGCCGCAATCTTATCTGCAGCATTCATGCCGATTGTTATGGCACTCGGTGCGTTCTCATCGTCGATGTTAATTTGGCTCGGTGGTCAACAAGTTCTAGTCGGAACAATCGCGTTTGGTACACTTGTCTTATTTACCCAATACGCTTCACAGTTCTTTGAACCTTTACGTCAAATTGCTCGATTATTGGCTGAATTCCAAATGGCACAAGCTTCGGCTGAGCGTGTATTAAGCTTATTAAATGCGGAAGTGGATTTAGTGGATCGTGAAGATGTTATTGCACAATATGGAACGATACTTGAACCTAAACCTGAAGCGTATGAAAAGGTTAAAGGGGATGTAGAGTTTGATCATGTTGGTTTCTACTATAAGAAAGAAGAACCCGTATTGGTAGATTTCAATCTAAGTGTAAAAGCAGGACAAACCATTGCCCTAGTCGGTGAAACCGGTAGTGGTAAGAGTACGATTGTAAATCTAATCTGTCGATTCTATGAACCGAAACAAGGTGTGATTCGAATCGATGGAGTCGATACGAAAGATCGTTCAATGGGCTGGTTGCACAGTAACTTAGGTTATGTATTACAAGCACCACACTTATTCTCAGGAACAATTAAAGAAAATATTCGTTATGGAAATCTAAATGCAAGTGATGAAGCGATTATCGAAGCCGCAAAACGTGTTTCTGCCCATGAATTTATCATGAACATGGAAAATGGATATGATACTGAAGTGGGTGAAGGGGGAGGTCGCTTATCAACAGGGCAAAAACAATTAATCTCATTTGCTCGTGCAATACTCGCTAATCCAAGTATCTTCATTTTAGATGAAGCGAGTTCAAGTATTGATACTGAAACAGAACAGATTATTCAATCTGCGATTGAATCGGTCTTACAAGATAAGACAACGTTTATCATTGCCCATCGCTTATCGACCATTGTAAATGCGGATCGTATCTTGCTCATTGATAAGGGTGAGATTGTAGAAGATGGTACACATAGTCAATTGATGCATCTAAAGGGTCGATACTATCGTTTATATACAAACCAGTTCAATGAAGATCGTCAAAACGAATTACTTCAAATCAAGGGGGAAAAGTCGTATGAAACTTAACTTAACCAATTTAATACCACTCCAAAAAGAACTCGATGAACGAATCATGAGTTTACATGAACAAACTCGTCCGTCGACACAACTCAAACGAGTGCTTGCATTAGTTGTGGAGATTAGTGAATTAGCGAATGAAACTCGTACATTTAAGTATTGGAGCTTAAAAGGCGCAAGTGAGAAGGATGTTCTATTAGAAGAGTTTAGTGATAGTATTCACTTTATTCTGTCATTAGGGATTGATTTAAGCTTGGATCAATTGATTGTAGAATGCGATGATATTAAGTATGATTTAAGTCGATTGTTTCTTGAATGGACAGAATCCACAACACAACTTATGCATCAATTTGATTTAGTTCATTATCAGACTTGTGCAAATTATTGTGCGAAGATTGCGTATACTCTAGACTTCAATGAAAATGAAGTTTTAGAAACCTATTACAAGAAGAATAAAAAGAATCATACTCGCCAAGATCAAGCGTATTAAACTTGTTTGATAAGAAGTTGAGTTGTATAATAAAACACAAGTGAGGCAGAAAATGAGTGAAAAAAGTTTAAAAATTGAAGAAGCATATGGTGAATTAAACCTTGAAATGATGAAGGAATTTACCGATGCGAATGGTATTTCTGGAAATGAAAAAGCCGCAACTCGCGTCATGAAGAAATGGTTAAGCGATGTAGCGGATGAAGTGTCCTATGATAACTTAGGTTCATTGATCGTAACTAAAAAGGGAACAGGATTAGGCCCTAAATTAATGGTTGCAGGTCATGTGGATGAAATAGGATTTGTTGTTCGTAGTATTGATGAAAAAGGCTTTATTCGATTAGCGCCTGTTGGTGGATGGTGGGGACATGTCTTATTGTCTCAAGCGTTAACCATCACAACACGTGAAGGAAAAGAAATAATGGGGATTGTTGGTTCAAAACCTCCACATGGTTTAGCTCCTGAAGTTCGTAGTAAAGTCATTGAAGTTAAGGATATGTTCCTAGACATCGGTGTTAAGGATAAGAATGAAGTTGAATTATTGGGCATTCGTCCAGGGGATATGGTTACTCCACGTTCTGATTTCAACGTTATGGCTAACCCTAACTATTTAGCTGCTAAAGCTTGGGATGATCGTGTTGGCGCAATTATTGCGGCTGAAGTGTTGTTACGCTTAAAAGGTGTGAAACATGAAGCAGACATCGTAGCGGTTGGTACGGTACAAGAAGAAGTTGGATTAAGAGGTGCTAAGACAGCGACTTATGCGGTTAAACCTGATATTGGTATCGCATTAGACGTTACACTTGCGAATGATATCCCAGGTACAGAAGCTGGAAGTAAAATGGGTGTAGGTGTTACACTTGCAATCCAAGATTCATCACATTTAGGTCACCGTGGTTTCTTAAATTATCTTAGTGACTTAAGTAAAGAACTAAACTTAGATGTACAATATGATTTAATGTTAGCTGGTGGTACGGATTCAGGTGAAATGCACAAAGCGTTTGATGGTGTTATCAATGTGACTTTATCCATTCCATCTCGTTATATCCATTCTCATCGTGCACTTATTCATCGTAAGGATGTTGTAGACACGATTACCTTGATTACTGAGTTTGCGAAACGTTTAAACTGGGAAGTTCTCGAAACTATCCGTCAATCGAATCGATAAGAGTAAGCTTCCTTAACAGGAAGCTTTTTTCTGTTATAATGTACCATATGAAGATTAAAAAATATGAACTTATCCTTGTTGGATCAATTGTTGGATTGGATGCCATAACCAAAACCATCATTTCTACCGTATTTGAATATGGCGAACGTTTTGAAGTCATTAAAGATTTTTTCTGGTTAACCTATTTGAGAAATTTTGGAGCTGCTTGGAGTATCTTAGAAGGGCAAAAATGGTTCTTTATCTTAGTTGGTTTAGTCGCGATGGTGGGAATGATTTATTACTATAGTAAATCCGATGATAAACAGATTATTTTTAGAATAAGCTTGATGTTGTTATTTGCGGGAACGTTAGGGAATTTTATGGATCGTGCCTTATTAGGTTATGTTCGTGATTTCTTATCATTCAAGATTATCGATTATTACTTCCCGGTATTTAATATCGCGGACATTAGTTTAAATGTTGGAGTTGGCTTTCTTATTTTAGACTCCATTTTAGAAAGTAGAAGAGAAAATGGAAAACTTTGAAGTTGTAATAGAAGAAGTATTTAATGGAATACGAATTGATAAAGTACTATCGGAGTTATTACCCGATTTTTCGCGTTCTCGTATTCAACAACTCATTGAAGAGGAGAATATCCTTGTCAATGATGTTAAAGTAAAATCAAATTATAAGGTTAAGACAGGGGATATCATCAGTGGTGAAATTCCTGAAGATCAAGAACTAGAAGTTGAACCAGAAGAAATGGATTTGGATATTCTATATGAAGATCATGATGTAATCGTTATTAATAAACCTAAAGGAATGGTTGTTCATCCTGGAGCAGGTAATACAAAACATACATTAGTAAATGGTTTATTAGCGCATTGTAAGGATTTATCTGGAATCAATGGAGTTCTTCGACCTGGTATCGTACATCGTATTGATAAGGATACCAGTGGTTGTTTGGTTGTGGCTAAGAATGATAATGCACATCAAAACTTAAGTGAGCAATTATCAACTAAAACCATGAAGCGTACCTATATTGCGTTAGTTCATGGTGTATTACCACATAACGTAGGTACAATTGAAGCTCCGATTGGAAGAGATAAAAATGATCGTCAGAAAATGACTGTAACATCTGTTGGTTCAAGACCAGCTGTTACTCATTTTAAAGTATTGAAACGATACAACGATATGACTTTAGTTGAATGTCAATTAGAGACAGGAAGAACTCACCAAATTCGTGTTCATTTCCAATACATTGGTTATCCTATTGTAGGAGATCCAAAGTATTCCATTCGCAATACACCAGAAACACAAGGTCAGTGTTTACATGCTTATAAGATTGAATTTGTTCATCCTAGAACAAATGAATTAATGCAATTTAGTGCAGAAATGCCAGATGTATTTAAAAAGGTATTAGAGGAGTTGGAATAGATGAATGGCGTAAGAGAACTTTGGTTATTTAAAATGGCTCAAATTTTAATGGATAAGTATGGATATCAATTGATTGAAGTACGTGCAATTCAAGGTGAATTGTGGCTTAGTCATCCAGAAAAGCCTGATTTTGGATTGATTCGTTTATCCATTTATAAGGGATTTGATCTAAATAACATCAAAGAACGTACATTAAAAATAAAAGAAGCAATTATTCAATTACTCCCGAATGTAACTCATTTTTGGGATGTTGAAATTGATGAAGAAGGTTTTCTTCAAGAAGAGGATAGAGAACGTATTCATATCGTGATGAGTCCAGATCCAATTGATAACTCACTTGTAGAAGCATTCCCAGAGATTAAACAAGCGTTTAGTCCAGTCGATGATCCAGAAAAAGAACTTGAGGCACTTAAGGAGAAGATTCAAATTGTTCGAGCACCTAAAAAACCATTAACGTTAAAAGAACAGTTTAAATTATTACCTAAGATGACATTTAGTATCTTAGCAATCATCACAATTATTACATTAGTAATTAACGGTTTTGCATTGTTTGGATATGATATTGTTTCAATTTCAATTTTATTAGGTGCTTATTACAAAACTTTTGTATTAGCAAACAATGAATTATGGCGTTTATTTACGGCTGGATTTGTTCATTATGATATTTTCCATCTTGTGATGAATGGAATTGCACTGATTAATCTCGGTTCGTTTATTGAAAAACTATATGGACCGAAGCGTTTACTACTAATCTTATTAAATGGTATTTTCTTTGGGTCATTCTTTGTATTCGTAGGTCAAGGAAATTTATTGCTCGTTGGAATTAGTGGTGGTTTATACGCTTTATTAGGTGTGATGGTGGTATATCTCTATGAAACGGGACTTATCCGTCAACCGATGATTCAATCCCAAGTTTTGCGTATGGTGGTTATGAATGTATTGATTAACTTCTTACCGAATATTAGTGTTCTTGGTCACTTAGGTGGATTGATCAGTGGGTTACTCTTGGGTATATTCTTCTCAAAGAAAAGTACTTGGGGTGCGTTGCGTAAGAATTCAATTATTGCGATGTCTATGATAAGTATTATCTTGGTTGTATTTGGGATGAGTAATCCAAAGACAGAACCCTATTATATTAAAACAGATGAAACAGTACTTAAGTTAGCACGTGAATTTGGTTTAAATAACTATGCAGATAAGCTTGAAACATCTTTAATTGAGTACTATAAAGAGGTAATCGAATGAAACGAGAAAATGTATTGAGTTGGGAAAGTTATTTTATGGGTATTGCACATCTCTCTGCTTTGCGATCCAAAGATCCAAATACACAAGTGGGGGCTGTCATTGTCGATGAAAATAAAAAAGTTGTCAGTATTGGATACAATGGGTTTCCAATGGGTTGTGATGATGATGAATATCCATGGGAAAATGAAGGGGATACCCTTAAAACAAAGTATCCTTATGTTGTACATGCGGAACTTAATGCAATTTTAAATAGTCCTCGTTCAGTAAAGGGATGTACAATCTATGTGTCCTTATTTCCGTGTCATGAATGTGCTAAGGCGATTATTCAATCTGGGATAAGAAAGATTGTTTACGAATCAGACAAGTATGCAAGCAGTGATAGTGTACTGGCAAGCAAACGTATGCTTAGCAGTGCAGGTGTTGAATTATACCAAATGAATCATAAAGTAGAAGTAAACATAAGCGAGAGTTAAACACTCTCGCTTTTTTGTGTATTTTTGAAATGTAACTTCGCAACTTCATTGAGTTTATCTTTACCAAATCGTTTAACAAACTGCACAATGGCTTGATCAACCAATTCACCCGATCCTTTGGGAAAGGTAAAGCCATAGATTTCTTCCATATTATCGAATACTTGTAAGAAGGTATAGCGTGCGATAACAGAAGCACAAGCAACCGCAAGATATTTACTTTCTGCTTTTGTTTCAAAATGAAGTTTTCGGATAACTTCTTTCTCGTTCTTTAGATAATTGTAATAGAGATTCTCAGGGGTAAATTGATCCACAACATTAAGTTCTGGTAATTGCTTAATCTTCTTTTCTAAATGTTTATACGCTTGATTATGTAATAATGCTTTAATCGCATTTAAGTTGTGTTGCTTATGAATATGATTGTATTTCGCATTATCCACAATCAGTACACTATAAGGAACTTCTTCCATTAGTGTTGGCGCAATATTACGAATGGTTGTATCATCCAATTGCTTGGAATCTTGTATCCCTAAATGTTTAATTTTAAGATAACTTTCCTTACTCACATAACATGCACATACAACAACCGGCCCAAAATAATCGCCTGTACCAACTTCATCACTTCCACTATGTTCAGTGAATTTTGGTTGAAACATCTCTTGATATGTGGAGACATCTTTTCCTTGAAATACAGCTTTCTTTGATTTATATAAGGTAATCTTACAATCACTTAACTCAAAGACAGTATCAATGGTTGGATGATCCATCTGTTTGATCATACCTTGATAGTTTGTTTTGAGTTGATGGATTTGTTGATCGGTGAGAGATATTGAGAATGTAGCCATGTTCCTATTTTAACATAGGTTTGAATTTAATCCCATTTTACATTAAACTTAATGTGAGGTTTATCTATGACAATTTCAAATCAATTGATTCCATATACTAATATATTAATTCTTATTATTATTGCGTTTTTTGCCGTACGTGCTTTTAGTAAAGGGTTCTTAATCTTATTCTTAGAAACAGTAAGCTTGTTTGTTGCACTTATCTTGGCAGGATTATTAGCTAAGCCACTCGCATTAGTATTACCGCTCTACTTTATTGATGATTTATTATTGAATTTACCCTTAATCGGACAGTTGTTTTCGGTTCAAATTAATACTTTTATTTGGTTTATTATCCTTTTCATTGGAATCAGTATTATCTTGTGGCTATTAAGACCCGTACTACATTTTGTTGGTAAGATTCCCGTTATTAAAGGAATCAATCGTATCTTAGGTTTAGCATTTGGGCTTATTCAAGCACTCGTATTATTATGGATTGTAAGCTTAATCCTTATGACTCCACTCTTTGCGAATGGTCAAGAAGTGATTGAACAATCAGCGCTTAAGTACTTTGATCAAGTTACGAAGATTGTAGTGATTAATACAGAAGTGAAAGAGTTGAGTTTAATAAAAGTATTGAGTAACAGTGAGCTAAACGATCAAGATCGTGAACGTATTCAAGTTTGGTTAGATGATTCCAATATTGAATCACCTGAAAAAGAAGTTGTTTACAAGATTTTGGTGCGTGATAACTTAACGAATAAAGATATCGATGTTTTAAGAGCTTGGTTAAATGAGCAACAAATCGATTCCGATAAAATAGATGAACTATTAGAAAGATTAAAGTAACATGAGTTGGGACGTATTAGAGTATCCGTTGATATTAGAAGAAATATCACATTATACGCAGTTTTCGGTCTCTCGAGAACTGATTTTAAATTTAAAACCGCAATTTAAACCGTTATGGGTAATGCGTGAGAATCATCGCACAAAAGAAGCGATGGATTTTTTACGTGTTGTTGGATCTTGTCCAATGTCTGGGATGAAAGATATCTCGATTGCGCTAGAGAAGGCGAGTAAAGATATTACTTTGACCATTGAAGAATTAATGGATGTGGCTGTTTTTGGTAGAGGTTTAGGATTAGCAAAATCGTATTATCAAAAAGCAGAAATTAAAAAAGAGTATTTATCTGATTTATTCATCTCAATCCAAGATCATCCAAGGGTTAGTATTGAGATTGAAAAGTGTATTAGTCCAAGCTTAGAAATGTTGGATAGTGCTTCGAGTACCTTAAAATCCATCCGTCAACGTTATCGTAAAGCGATTAGTGATCGTGAAGTCGTTACACAACGCTTTATGCATCAAAATGCATCTAAACTATCCGATACGATTAGTGCTATTCGCAATGATCGTGTTGTTGTTTTAGTTAAATCAAGTGAGAAGAATAGTTTTGGTGGTTTAATTCATGGGGAATCCGCATCGGGCTTATCCACTTATGTCGAACCTCCAGTACTACTCGATTTGAATAATAAAGTCAGCTTAGCGCTAGAAGAAGAAAAAGAAGAAATATTTAGAATTTGTAAAGAGTTAAGTCAATTTGTAAAACCAATTGCGGATGATTATTTAAATGCATTAGAAACGATGGCATTGATTGATTCTTATTTTGCCCGTGCTCGTTTTGGTGAAATCCATGATGGAAGAGTCGCAGAATTAAAAGAATCGTCTAGTATCTATTTTAAGAATGCAAGACATCCTTTGATTGATCCTAAACAGGTTGTATCCAATACCTATCATTTAGAATCGAGTCATCCTGTATTACTGATTACAGGTCCGAATACAGGGGGTAAGACCGTAAGTTTAAAGATACTTGGGTTATTCTGTTTGATGACCTATAGTGGTATTCCTGTATTAGCAGATGAAGCGTATTGCCCGATGTTTGATCAAATCTTCGTCGATATTGGGGATGATCAATCGATTGTCCAAAGTCTATCGACTTTCTCAGCACATCTATCTAAACTCGCAACAATCTGTGATCAAGCAACATCACAATCCCTTGTTCTACTCGATGAATTAGGGGGTGGAACCGATCCTCAAGAAGGTGAAAGTTTAGCGATTGCGGTTTTAGATTTCTTAAAAGAAAAAGGGGTTAAGGTTGTTGCGACGACACACTATTCTAAGTTAAAAGAATATGCACTTAAGAGTAATGATGTTTTAATGGCCTCTGTTCAGTTTGATATGGAAGCGATGCGTCCAACATTCAAGTATTTAGAAGGAATTGCAGGACAATCTTATGCATTTGAGATTGCGGCTCGTTTTAACTTGAATCCACAGATTTTAGAAAAAGCGAATCAATTAAAGATTGAAGCAAAGAGTGAACAAGCGTTATTACAAGAAAAATTAGAGCGTAAGATGATTGAGTTAAAACAGTTTGAAGAAACACTTCAATCACAACAATCTGAACTTGAATCATTAAGAAATCAACTAACAAAACAAGAAGAAGAGTTTAATCAAACAAAAGAGAATCGATTATTAAAAGCACAAGATGAAATTGATTCGATGATTGAAGCAGCACAAGAAGAAGCTCAAACCATTCTAGATGAAATGCGTGCACAATCGAAGGCACCGATGCATGAACTCATTGCCAAGAAACAACAAATCGATTCAAAGCGGATCAAAGTAAAAGAAGAAACAAAATTAGAAAATATAGAAGTAGGGGATTGGGTTAAACTTAAATCCACAAACCAACAAGGACAAGTATTACAAGTTAAAAAGAAACAAGTTGTTGTGAATATCAATGGCATTCGTATGGAAGTTAATCAAACACAATTACTACGAGGTGAAGCACCTAAACAACAGAAACAAGTATCCATTAAACATGAAGCAATCGCATCTGTTCCGCTTGAGTGTAATGTCATTGGGTATCGTGTTGAAGAAGCACTTCCAATTGTGAGTCGTTATATTGATGATTGTTTAAGAGCGAAAATGCCTTTTGCTCGTATTATTCATGGTCATGGAACAGGTGCTTTACGTCAAGCTGTTCATACCTTACTTGCTAAACAAGATCGAATTGAATCCTATCGTTTAGGGGGTCAAGGTGAGGGTGGCGTAGGGGCTACTGTTGTGACATTTAAGAGTCAAGTATGAACCTAAAAGATAAATTATTAACTTTACCGATGGAACCAGGTTGTTACATTATGAAGGATCGTAATGGGACGATCATCTATGTCGGTAAGGCGAAGAAACTTAAAAATCGTGTTAATCAATATTTTACGGGTGCTCATGATTATAAAACAACCAAATTAGTTAGTCAGATTGTTGATTTTGATACGATTGTAACAAAGACTGAGAAAGAAGCTTTAATCTTAGAAATCAATCTTATCAAAAAACATCGACCTCGTTTTAATATCATGTTTATGGATGATAAATCTTATCCATACATCAAGATTACTCAAGAGAAATATCCAAGATTAACCGTTGTTCGTGAAGCAAAGAAAGATAAGAAGGCCAATTATTATGGCCCTTTTCCAGATGCGACAGCTGCACATAATATGGCGAGCTTACTCAATTCGATTTATCCATTACGAAAATGTGTCACTCTACCAAAGAAAGTATGTTTATATTATCACTTAGGTCAATGTCTAGGCCCATGTCAATATCCGGTTGAAGAAGATGCTTATCCGCAAATGTTAAAAGAAATCATACAAGTCTTAAAGGGAGATGATAAAGCTTTAAGACAACGTCTACAGAATCAGATGAACGATGCGACAGAGAAACTGAATTTTGAAAAAGCGATGGTGTATCGTGATTTCTTGCGTTCACTTGATCATGTACAAGATAAACAAACCGTATATCAAGATAATCGATTGGATCGTGATGCATTCAATTATTATGAGAAAGATGGAATGCTTACCATTACGTCTTTAATTGTCCGTGGTGGGCAATTAATGGATCGACATCTCTTAACTCAACTCTTAGTTGATGATGCCTCAGAGAGCTTTGAAAACTTCATGCTACAGTATTATGAGACTCAAGCCTTACCAAAGGAACTAATTGTACCATCTAACTTTGATGCGAGTAATATAAGCTCGATGTTGGATGTTAAAGTCTTACAACCTCAACGCGGTGAATTAAAGAAGTTATTGGATCTCGTTCTACTCAATGCGATGAATCATCATCGTCAACACGCAACCATTCAAAAGAAGAACAATGAGAAACAAGATAAAGCGATTAATCAGTTAAAATCAATTCTAAATATCGATTCTCTGGATCGTATCGAACTCTATGATAACTCTCATACACAAGGCCAATTCGCTTCGAGTGCAATGGTTGTGTTTAATCAAGGTATACCAAGTAAGAAAGACTATCGACTCTACAATCTTCATAATGGTGCAGATGATGTAAAGAATATGGAAGAGGTTATTTATCGTCGATTTTTACGTGCCATTAAGGAAAATCAAAATTATCCAGATCTCATCCTTATGGATGGAGGATATACACAAATACAAGCAGCTCTACGTAGTATGGAAAGTTTAGAAGTGCATGTTCCAATCTATGGATTAGTTAAAGATGATAAACATACCACCTCAGCATTAATGTCTAAGGATGGAGAGCGAATTGATCTAAAAGAGTATCCAGACACATTCTTCTTACTCAGTCGTATGCAAGATGAAGTCCATCGTTTCGTTTTATCGCATCATCAAAAACGTCGTTCAAAAGCTCAGACCAAATCCATCTTAGAAGAGATTGAAGGGATTGGTCCTAAGCGTCGTTTAGCGCTACTAAAAGCCTTTAAATCAATCCAAGGAATCTTAGATGCGCCAGAGGATAAGTTAGCCGAAGTTGTGGGTCCAGCACTCGCAAAAGAATTAAAGAAGCGTATTCAAGAAAAAAGAGAAATGGTATAATACTGACTATGGCAATTGGAATTATCGATTCAGGTTTAGGTGGATATAGTATCTATCATGCATTACACAAGGCTTATCCTAAAGCTGCTTTTCATTTCTTAGCAGACCAAAAGAATGCGCCATATGGCAATAAAACAGCAGATGAAATAAAGTCTATCGCACATACGAATATTGCTTGGTTTAAAGCAAATGGTATCACTGAGATTGTAATCGCATGTAATACGATGAATGCAGTTGCGCTTGATTCACTTAAGCAATCTTATCCAGATGTTTTATTTCATGATGTTGTTCGACCAACGGTTAAACAACTCGATTCATTGAATTTAAAAAGTATATGTGTTGTCGCAACGAAATTAACCATTCAAAGTGATATCTACGCTCGAACAATTCAATCTCTATATCCGAATACAGAGGTTTCAAGTGTTGCGCTTCCTGAACTTGTTCGTTTGATTGAAGGATTATCAACACAGAAAGAAATGCAAGATTATATACAATCTTGCTTAATTGAAACGCAATTAACGTGTGATGGTTTAATATTAGGCTGTACACATTATCCATTAGCACAAGATGCATTTGAATCTGTATTTCATCAACGAATCATTGACTCAATCGCTGTGATGGTGAATTTATTTAATAATCAGAAGCTTGTGGAAGGGGAAAGTATTTGTTATACGACAAAAGATGCTCATTTCGCAGAACATCAAGTTGAAGAACTCTTTCATTCAAAAGAGAGTTTTATTAAAATAGAAGTATAGGTGAAACATGTATTGTGTCGTAATAAGTGATAGCCACGGGCGAAACGAAGTCTTTAAACAACTCAGAGAAATGTATCCTACTGCCTCTGCGTATATTCATTGTGGTGATAGCGAGACACACCCAAATGACTTGGATGGCTTTGTGAGTATTCAAGGTAATAATGATTTACATTATGATTACGCTAAACAAATGATTTTAGACTTGAATGGTGTTCGTGTATTACTTATTCATGGACATCAATATCCTATGATGCAAGTCGTAGAACGTTTGATCTATAAGGCAAAAGAAGAAGAATGTAAGCTTGTGCTTTATGGTCATACACATATCTTTAAAGTCACTCGATTCGAAGATATTGTCTTAGTTAATCCAGGCTCAATTCATTACAATCGTGATGGAAGTGAACCGAGTTATGCGCTTGTGACGATTGAAGATGGTAAGATCGAAGTAGAACGAAAAACACTTCCAAGAGAACATAAACCAAGAAAATGGTTTTGAATCTTGAAAATCGTTGTTTTATTTGATAAGATAATACAGCGTTGTCCTTGTAGCTCAGCTGGATAGAGCATACGCCTTCTAAGCGTACGGTCAGGGGTTCGAGTCCCTTCAAGGACGCCATTTATTTTTAACCCTTTTATATAAAGGGTTTTTTTATATCTTGATGAATTAAAATAGTTATATTGTAACATCTTACTGTTTCATTGTTTGTTTAATTTTCTTGAAAAATAAACTAATAATAGAAGTATTTTGGAATGGATGTAATAATTACAATAAATAAAGTCTACATTGTATAAAGTAAAGATTGTTTTACTCAGTGATAAATTTTAATGTGGAGGACCATAAATGATTTTGCATTGTATGAAAAAGTCTACATGGGAAGATAGAAAAGAAAAAGAATCATGGGGACATAGAGATTTAGATGCGGATGGTTTTATCCATTGTTCCACAGCTGAGTTATTTTGGAGAGTAGCCCCAAACTTTCGTGATATCCAAGATGAGCTTGTTCTTATATGTATCGATGAAAGTAAGTTGACATCTGAAGTACGTTTTGAAGATGGTGATAATTGTGGGAGATATTACCCGCATGTGTATGGACTTATTAATAATAGTGCAGTGATACAGATATTACCTTTTTTAAAAGATGAGTTTGGGAACTTTATAAAAAACGATGAATTAAGTCAATTTGAAGAACAGTAGAAAAGGTATTTTAATTAATGTTATAGACTCAAAAAAATAAATCCGTTTGGATTTATTTTATAGTGTAGCACCACATTTTTTACAATACTTCGCATCTTCATCATTCAAAGTTTTGCAAGATTGACAACGAACCTTTACAACTTCTTTTGATTCAGATTTAATATCAACTTCATCTAATACATCATTTATCATTCCACCAACTTGAGTTGAGTAAGGTTTAAGATCTTCACGTGCTTGTTTAGGATCTAAGATTAACCCAGAACCAGCAGCACCTCTAGCGCCGATATTTGATACAAATTGTCCAATGATAATTAGGATAAATCCGATGAACCCATTGGCCATTGGATTAGAGGAGCCAAACATTGCGAATGGATTAAGGAAAGCAACAAAGAATACGGATAAGAAGAGAATAAATCCAATTGCGGTTAATCCATTACCAACATAGTACAATGTTTTACGATTCTTAGAAATTTCTTTACTCATGTGTCTGATCCTTTAATTTGAATTTTAGATTAACAGAGAAATAAACAATCTTCTTTCCTTCTTTTACAATATTAGAAGGAGTAACACTGACTAATTGATTTAATCGATCATTGATCTTATTCATATCTAGTCGAGAAATAAATCCAATTACTTTGTTTTTATAGATAACTTGCATCATACTTATACCAGACTTGAGTTTTGGTTTAAGTTCTAATGCAGTAGATTCATCAATCTTCTTAAGGATGTTTTGTGAAGCCCATGTGTCAATTCCAATGACGCGCATTTCATAGTTATCATAGACTTCATCTGTTTTAAATTTTTGTTCTTCACTGGTATCTTCTGATTTAGTTTCATTATTCGAATGAATATTTATGGAATTAAATTTTAATGATTCAGTTTGTTCGTTTGTTTCAAATAAATTATTCTGTTTAATTTCTTGAGTGATAGATGTGGGTGTTTCAGGTTTCGGTTCATCCAGAATAATCTTGATTGCTTCTTTTTCATCAATCGTATCTGGTTCGTGACTTTCGTTTGATTCTACAGTAATGTTTTTCTCTTTCTTAGACTTCATACTTAAGGGAAGTAGAAATAAGAAAAAACCCAATGTCATAGAAATAAATGAAGCGCCTAAGTAAAGACCTAAAGTAAGTGTTTCAAAGGTATCAAAGTTATTAAATGTCCAATAGGTTAAATAAATGCCTCCTGCAAACAGGATAAGGCCAAATAGGGGAGTTATAATTTTCATAAACTTATTTTAACACATGCATTGTGCGATGCAAGTTGAAGCGAAGTGT
>JACCEE012365753.1_pt1 | contig 16560 bp, 27 predicted proteins | sample 7449931 | NCBI WGS metagenome assembly JACCEE01 (sample SAMN15323457, study PRJNA562643) | freshwater metagenome | isolation source: river surface water | place: USA:Blue River Watershed | collected 2017-08-19 | reverse complement strand
GTCAACACCGCGCACGTCGGTGTTGAGGTTGGGCTTCATTTCGCGGATCAGGTTGCGTTCCAGGTTGTGTGCCTCAGTCTTGCCGCGCACCACAGCCAGAACACGCACGGTGAAAGCAGACACGCCACGCTCGCGCATGGTTTCGTACAGCATCCACGACTTGTCTTCAGAGCGCATACGATAGAAGTGTTTGCGGCAACGGGTCATCACCGACTTCTTAACAGTGCTCTCAGTCTTGGCAGTAACACCGATGTAGAAGTCCGAGCCCGACTCAATCATGTAAATGATGTGAGTACGATCGGTGCGCTTTTTACGGGTTACGTTTTGCTTCATCATGTGTATATTATAGCAAAACGGCTAATTTCAGTCAACCAAAAGGTAGTACTAGAAAAGTACTACCTTTGGTGTAATACTAGAGTATTACTTTACAGGTCCTGCATAATCGGCACGTACATACCAATCGGGCACATAATCTTTGTTATTATGTTCTAGATTATAATCAATAGCACGTTTCCGAGCTTCTGCTTCATTATCATAATACTCAGTATCCCAATGTTTCTGTCCCCAACCACGCTCATATTCAGTGAATACAACTTTAAACAGAGCTTTATCTAAAGTGACTTTTGCCATTTTGGGCTCCTTTCTCGGGGGTTATTGGGATGGTGTACTTACAGTATACGATAATGCGAATATTGGGTCAACCGTTTTTTCACGGTAAGTATTCGTATGAATTTTGACCCACACACAGGCCTGCCCATCCACCAAGGTGGTATCTGGAACTCAGGTTGTTTAAGCAAAGAGGCTGTTACACAAAATTTTCTGTTTGGCTGGCTTGCTGAGCATGGTTGGACACAAGATCCTGCCAATTACAAGACTTGGCGTCGCGGAGAAAACACTGTGGTCGTTTGCTTGGTAGATGACATTCGCAGTTGCAGCGAGGACAAGCATACAGATTTGCCTTACTTGTTTGACCGCAACACTGTGGTGATTACCGACGGCTATATCGGGTGCCCGACTCAATACCGGGTATGGCAGTTACCTCCCAGCTTCTTTGGCATTTACGCCAACAGCAACCTGCCACAGGCCTGGCAACCTGACCTACACTACACATTCAGTGTCAATAGGATTGATACACGCAGACTCAAACTCATGCTGGAAATGGCCAAGCGAGTACACTTACACAAGGGCTACGTAAATTTCAACTGCCAATACGATTTCCACGGAGATGTTTTTCAAGGCAACGATCGTGTGCCCGAATACTTCGAACAGCATTGGAACTATCTCAGCGACGAAGACAAGGCCAACTGGCGTGCCAGTTATGAACTGCTAAAGCCGCAGGTACCTGTAAAGAACTACACTGTATCGCACGAAGAAATCTACAATCGCAGCTATGTCAACATCGAATGTGAAACCTACAGCGGAGATAACTCGGCTGCGTTTAGTGAAAAGATTTTTAGGTTGCTGACCACACCTGCGCCCTGGACTTGCTATGCTGGCCGCTATGGCATTGCCTACTTAGAGAGCTTGGGCTTTGATTGTGTCAGCGACCTAGTGGATCACAACCACTATGATCGTCTCAAAGAAGTAGAAAGCAAAGTGGGTATCTTTGTTTGGAAGAGTCTACAGGTAGTTAAAGAAATGCGTACTGCTGACTTTGCTACAGTGGCGCAGAGATATCAGCAGGCTGCTACCTACAACAGAGAGCTGCTGAAACTATACAGTCAACGCTGGGATCAAGAGTTTGAGCAGTGGCAGCAAGTGTATCTTGCTCAGCTGGCGTAACGTTGCCAGTCAATGTAGTTTCTTGCCCAGTCCACCGAAAACTCAAAGTCTGTGGGCTGCTGGGCAAGATAGCGTTGCACCATTGCCACACGTTGATCAACGGAATGCAAATGATGGGCTGTGGTACTGTCGCCAACTTCTAGCCAATCAATGGCATAATCCGCAGCAGGTCGAATCATAACATGTGCGTCCTTTCTGAAGCCTGTGGCTCGCAACAAATCTTGATTGTTGCGTATAGGAGTCCAATCATCAAAGTCGTTGGCATGTGATACTGGCACCGTACACACCACACTGACCTCTCCAGGGTCAATCAATAGATTCAGTGCCATTAGCCTTGTGTCGCCACAGTCTACTAGAAATTTACCTTGTTCTCGATGCACTAATATTGGCTTGCGTATAGGCTCGACGCCTAGTCGTTGGTAGATCCAGTTAACCCACAATAATCTAGCAGCTTCGTCTTGCTGTGCAGCACTCCAACTGCTGAGATTCTTTCCGTGCTTCCTCAAACAATCGTTTACTGTGTCTACACTTTGTTTCAGCGTACACACTGGATGCAGATCCTCTGCTGGCCAGGCAGCATTGTAAAACATCAAGTACCGATCGCCCAGGGCTTGCTCAATAGTAAGTTCCATGCATTATTTACAGTGTAAATAGAGCACAATGAATTTTGGCATTTTCTTTAATCAAGCACTGGGTCCGCTGGGTTTCGACGTTCATCCCAATAGATATCATGCTTATCACGGAAGCTACGATCATCAACAAGGCTGGACGTTGCAGTTGTCTATGCCAGAGTTTACAGATAAAACATTGGTTGTGGTCCACCTACCAGATTTTGTAACCATCCGAGATGGTCGCGTACTGGAGCTAGAAAAAGTCGAGAACTTTTACAAACAGCACTGCGATCGTGTATTAGTCACACACTGGACTTCAGACCTTGATCGAGTTTATTCTGGGCCATTGAATCTAATCAAGTTCAGCAATCACAACTATGACATGGCCAATGCACTGGCCAACACCTATAATCAATGGCAACACATACACCATGCGCCAAAAACTCGAGCGTGGCAATGTCTCAACGGGCGCATATGTCCACATCGTCGCGGTGTTGCTTATAGGATGAAAGAGCTCAGCAATGGTTGGTTAAGCTTGGGCACATCCATTGCTTTGCCCGAACACGATTACGGTCGATACTTTGGTTGCGAAAACTTGCCAAACTTTTTGTCGTTGCTGTACGTATACGGATCAGCACCTGTGAACATTGTTACAGAAACTGAATACGAGCCGCCAGTGGGAATCATAACTGAAAAAACTCAAATGGCTATTGCAGCACAGCAAATACCTATTGTAATAGGACACCGTGGCATAGTAGATCAGTGTCGACGCATGGGATTTGATATGTTCGACGATGTAGTGGACAACAGTTATGATGACTTACCCAATGATGTGCGCTGGTCCGCGGCATTGGATTGTAACTGGCATCTGTTCCAACAACCATTGGATCTTGCACCTTATCGTCAACGATTAGAACGAAATATGATTAGGTTGTTGTGGCAACTACCTGCTAGCATGGAAACTGCTTTTGTTGCACAAGCCAGGGCGTTGGCAGACAGATTACTACCGAGCAATGCCCTTTAAAAACTTTTCCACGTCTCCATACAGAGCAAACAAGCTGGCCTCTTTGCCTCCATATATGTAGATCTCTGGTGCTTTGCCTTGTGTGAGATAATAAGGGCAGGTCATTTTGCGATCCAAAGTCAACAGTGTTCTAGCACGGGCATGTATGCCAGGTGGCAACTGAAACTTATAGTGCTGTATCTCAGCAAGATTGAAAATAAAAAAGCCTTCGGCTGTTAATCGAAGGCCTGCATCTTCTCGAGGATTCTTCCACCATTCCTTCAAAGCATCTTCGAGACTGGGCTTGTGCTTACCGTGACAAAGTTCTAAAACTGCACGAGTAATAGTTTCTTTACTGATCATTGGGGTACACTCTAGCACCCTGGGTCAGCAGTACCACAGTAAATTTATCGGTCTTGAACTGTGTGTTTAGCTTGCGAGCCAGGTTAATTGCATGGCCTGGGTTAGAAAACGAAACCTTTTTGTACTTGGGTCCGGGGTACTGGGTAAGCAGATTGGACGTTTTGAGGTTGATAGGTTTGTTATCAAAGAAAACAGCCCACACTCCTTCTGACGCCAGCACCTGTTCAGTTTTGTATGTTTGCTTATTAGTGTGTTCAATCAACACACTTGGTTTGGGTCTACTCATCATTAAACTCCTAGTTTTATTTAGCTAGAAATCTGCGTAGATTTAAATGACCCGCCGTCAATTTCAACTTTGATTACTTCGTCTTGTGGTGCAGACTGCCGCTCACGTAAAGTCTCAACAACCAGCAGTAACTTGGTAATATCACTGTGTAAATCTTTTGCATCCTTGAGACTCATTGACACATCCCGGCCGCCGCGACTTTCTTGTGCTTTGATTAGGTCAATAAACTTGTTGATATGTAAACTCATTGTTGATTTCTTTCCGCCATGGCGGCATGGTATCTATCCCAGAAGCTGTGATAGCTCTGATTGTCTTCGGCCGAAATAGTGTTCATCCACTTGAGATGTATTTCTTGACTTTTCCATTTTACTGCACTGTTCATCGAATGGCGATTTACTACTTCGGCATCTCCTGCTTCAACTGCGGCATACACAGTTTTTTCATGAATGTCGTGCTGCCGCCGCCACTCTTGTTGCTCTTCAACACTGAGAGTCGCAACCCAGTCTTCAATTGTAAAATTGCTACGATTTACAATTATAATTTTTTCATATTCTGGGTCTTGATCAAATGCGGTAATGACTTGTGTGCTCATATCAACTAAACTTGTTGAATGGATCGCCCCGCTTGAGAAACTTGGATAGATCTGGTGCTACCCAGCCTTGAGGCTTGAGTACTTTGCCATCTTCACGCTTGCGAACCTTGCCTGTTTGTTTGTCAATCTTGTTGAAGTTGGTACTCATAACTTCTTTCCAGCCGCCTTCGCCGTCAAAGCCTGCTGAATGAATTGCACCAATAGTAACAACAATAAAGTCCAGCAGTGCATCTAGCTGCTCAACCGGGTCGTTCATGACCAAGGCTGCTTTGAGCTCCTTCCACTCCTCTTCCATGAGGTCAAGGTATAGTTTGTATTGTTGTTCGTTAAATTCATTCACGGACTGATCGCAGGCCCGCATGAATTTCTCTTGATCACGAAACGGATTTGTCATTGTTAGCTTCCTCTTTGGTATAAAATGGTCCTCGATGTGCATAGCGTTCCAGCACAATGAGTTTGGGATTGTGTACAGCCTTCCATGTACGATGTTGTTTCACAAGGTACCAACCGGCAGCAAACCACGATTTAGATTTTTCTTCTTTGGTAAACAGTGGAAGCTTGTGCTTGACGTCCCAGATTGGATTGTAGACTCGGCAACCAGTGTCGTAACCGTGGACCTGGCGATCTGAGGGTTTGCTAATGGGTTCAGCTGGTACAAACTCAATGTCTACGCGATTCCTCAGCATGGGGATCGTTTTGTAGTTGGCAATGGTGTTGTTGATGGTTACTTGAAACCCATCATTGACAGCTTGAATGTTGCCAACTTTCTGGTCATTTTGTTTGATGATCCAGTATTCTTTGTCAACTACAGGTTTAGCTATTAGTGTCATTCAATACTCCCTTGTATGTTTCGTTAAGCCAACGGCTGATAGGCTCGGCCTGTTCGCTGAGCTTGTTTAGCTCATACTTGCCGCAGAACTTCATGAAGTGTGCGCCGACCATGCCAACGTCCTTGTGACTGATTTGTTCGCGGATGCAAGCATCCACAGCAGCCTTGACTTCCGCAGGTTGTGCAGTGAGGTCAATCAGTGTGCGGTTGCGTTCATAGTCGTCCAGCACTCGGTGCTCAACACCATTGTGATCAGTCCAACGCTGTAGCATCATGTTGTTCCAGTTGTAACCTTTTTTGTCCCGATCGGCAAACGCTTCACGGAGACCAACCTTATTCTTTGTGCCTTTTTCACGAACTCCTGGATATGCACTGAACACATTGTCTGACGTGTCTCCACGCATACACTTCTCAAATAGTAGCCAGGCTGGATCCGCACCGCCTTTTGGTGTATTAGTTTTCTTATCAATGATAGGCTTGTCTTTGGCATCAAAAATACCTTCCAGCGTGATTAGTTCGTCTGTGATGCCGTTGTATTGCTTTACATTAGGGGCAATGAGTTGGACATAATCTGTGTCACTGCTAATGATGATGTGTTCGTCTTGGGGGTGTAAAGCGATCCAACGTGCAATAACGTCATCGGCTTCTGCTGTAGCACACCGAATCACACTGCAATTGGTTTTTGTAGACAAGTATTTAGTCAAGTTATCATAGGCTTCCCAGAACAGGGTGTCTTCTTCTTGTTCTGTTTCGCTCATGGCTTTGCGAGCTTCTGCTCGTTGTGCTTTGTAGGGCTTGTAGAAGTCTTTGCGCCAGCTGCGACCTTCGAGCCCGAATACAACATGGTCTGCACCAAAACGGCGTGCTACTTTGTTCACGCTCATCATTGTTACATGCAGTGCGAATCCCAGTTTGGTCCATGTGTCCGCAGCACGATGCGCCGAGTGCCGAGCACGGAAAAACATGTTGGCAGTGTCAATAAGTAGGTATTTCATCAGGTCTCAGCAATTGGTTAGTCTTGATGTATTGTAACAGATATTCGCCCCAAAAGCAATGGGCATCTGGACCAAAATGCCAGCTACTGGGGTTTACAGTTTTAAACCCGCGATCTCTTAATACAAAATCGTACGTTTTTGTTGCATCGTAAGGACTAAGGTAACTAGTGCCCCAATCATACTGTGTGGGTATACCTTCAAAATGGCTGTTGCCGTTGAACATCAAGTGCCGAATTCCTTGCTGCTCAAGCTCTTGATGGAATGCCCAAATTTCTTCGTGTGCTTGTTGTCTACTGCGAGTCCAGTCTACGTCCACAATAAACTGTCGGTACCGTTGTTGTAGTTCTTCAGGCACGGTGTCAATGCCCGATGCATTGACTTGGTAATCTTCACCGTTGTGCCACCACTCTTCACGTTCCCAGGTAGTCCATTGTAAGACCATGAAACAGTCTTTTGCAGCGTCAGGATTGTCTTGAATCCATTGCCTAGTTGTACGCATGATGCGAGCGTTTGAACAGCCAGCTTGGGCATCAAGGTAGAGCACCGCATGCAACCAGTTTGCTAGTTCACAGCCAAAGCTAGCACGTTCATTGTCCGGATGTGGCTGCTTGCCTAGCCCCCAGAAAAAACCATCGTCGATGGCCCAGGCATGTGGATTTACACATTCTGCCGCAGCAGCATGGCTATCACCGTTTACATAAAGAATCATAAGGAGGATGGTTGTGCATATAGTCAATCAGCGTGTCTGCCCAGGCACGGTGTGCGTCAGCATCGTAGTGCTGCCACCCTGGAGTAATCTCTTCAAACCCTCGTTCGTGACACCAGTTTACATAGCAAAGATTTTGATGGTATGGTCTAAAGAAGCAGTGTTCCCAGTCCAACCATTCCTTTTCGTTTTCCACTTGAAACGCATTGAACGCATTGAAGAACAGATGCGGTATCTGCTTTTCTTTTAAGATCAAGTGCAGGTTATAAATTTTGTTGTGCCAATAGTAGCCCATGACCCTGTGCCATGCGCCATCTTTTTGAATGTGATTTTTCCAGAACTGATAGCGACGTCGAAATTCTTCAGGGATGCGTTGCCCAACGTCCAGCTGATTGATCTCGTGAAATTTGCCATCAAAGTACCACTGCTCACGCCCGTGTTCTGTCCAGCCAATGATCACAAGATCCGGCGCAGGATTGGTTTCCAAATAAGACAAGGTTGAAGCATAGATCAAATCATTGCTAGCACCACTCACTGCTAGTCTGGTGCTGGTCGCGCCAAAGTGATCAGCAATGACTCCGGCCATGCTTTGATCACGATCTTTTAGCTCTTCTCCATTCATGTTGGAGTCGCCGTTGAAAAGTATGTGCATGTTATTCTTGGTATACAGGATTAGGAATTTCTAGTTCAAACACATGGTATTTGTTGCCACTAGTGGTGTCTTTGAGAATCTCCACAGTTCGCAGTTGTTCGGCTTCTTCTCTAGTGCCGTAAAAGCCAGGACCAAAAGTAACACTCGATGGACTAGAACTGCCGTAGACATAAGACATTGACAGCCCAGTTTGTTTGATTACTGTGTAGACCTTAAAAGTCTTTACGGGCTTAATTGGTTCCATCTTTCAGCACCTTGTAGGTTTCTGCAGCCGCCACACGCTTGCGCAGACTTGAGCTCGAGAAGCTGTGGTCTCTGCTGTTAAAGATACATTGAATATTTCTCATATAACAAGCTTCGTCTCCCGAAAAGTGCTTCCCTTCGTACTCGACTCCCAGGATCCGAACGTCCACTGGCAAAATAAGTAGTAGGTCAACCAAATCTTGTTCGGTGGAATAAACCACAACTTCATCAACGTAGCGGCAAGCGGCCAGTTGGATCTGGCGTTCCACAATACTTTGAACCGGCTTATTTTTGGTGTCCGGTCGATCAATGGTGGGGTCTGTCTGAAGCCCGCATATAAGGTAATCACAGTGATTCTTGGCTTCACTAAGCATAGCAATGTGGCCTGCATGAAGCATATCAAATGTTGAAAACGTGATGCCAACTTTTTTACCTTCAGCTTTGAGTTGTTTGATGTGATTAAATATCATCTTCTATTGTCTCTACTAATTCGTCTACGCTGGGACCAGTAATGTGTTCATACATTACATCGCCCACCATCCAAGTTTCGCACCAAAGATGTTGATTGTTGCTTGACTCACTTGGCATAAGCCTCAGCATAGTAAACATCTTCTCACGCTCATCACCTTCAAGCACCCGAGTCTTTTTGAGCAAGCCGCAGCGTTTTAAAAACGCACGGGCTTCTTCTTGAGTTTTGAACTCGGGCATCTTAAACATTAGGATACCTCGCTGCGCCCGTTGCCGATGTCAGTGGTGCGAACATAGATGCCCGACTTGCGAATAGCCTCTTCTTGTTCCCATGTTTCCAGCACAACGTTGCGGCAGACATTCTGGAACCAACGATCCACAATGTCACCGTCAGTGTCATCCTTCTTCAGCATATAACCAGCTTTGACTAGCCTAGCAATAAAGATTTCGTTCCAGTCTAGCTCAAAGGCGCCCTGATGTAAGTTGTTGGGATCAACATCCATACTGAGTACAGCAACATAAGGCTCGCCACGTTCAGTGGCTAACTCTTTGGCTGTCTTAACAGGTTCCTTCTTCTTAGGGGGTGCAGGCGGAGGTTCCGGTCTCTGCTGCGTTGGCGGTGGATTTACTTTGGCATTCTTGCCAAAAAAGCCTTTGATTCGATCAAACATCACTTACCCCATCCATTGCCCCAAAGGTCAACGTGGAGTCGGGGGCTATACCAATAACCACGTTTCAGTGCTTCGTCAGCAACGTGAATTCTGTTGCCATCATACACTGAGACCACGCCGCCTACTGGCATTACAAACACAGGACCAGCAAAGCCACGTGCCCGGTATTCATCTACTGCACGATCCAATTCGTCAAAGTCTTCGACTTTTTCAACAACAAACTTGAGATATGTAATACCGTAGCTTTCATAATCCCAAACAATATCGGGCTTGATAGCATCTGTCCATGCTTCGCCGCTGACACTGAGCTTGGGACTCACAGAGAATGTAATTTCACCGAACCAGTTAGACAGGTACTGCTTAAAGTCTCGAGATAGTTCTTGTGTACCGTTGGTTTCAAATGTAATATGGCGCAGTCCTTTTTCTGCCAAGATATCCAGCAGTTCAGGATAGGCCTTTTGCCAACCCAACAGCGGCTCTCCGCCGGTGATAACCAAGTGTACAGGGTTACCGTTGGGCTGGTGCCAGTTACCATTGGGCAACAATTCTGTGATCTTGGCCACTAGCTCTTCGGCTGTGTAAGTTGGGCTAAGATGTTTGAATGCTGGGTGCCATGACGCATAGCTGTCACAACCAGTGTTCACCAAAGGTAACTCTTCAAATGTTTTGTAGAGTTCCACAGTCTTTGCCACTTCGTCTGCTTCTGTACTCTTGGTACCCGGCTTACAACCAAACCCCGAACAGGTGAAGTTACACCCAAACATACGGAGGAACACACTGGGTACGCCCACATAACGGCCTTCGCCTTGTGCGGAATAAAATAGTTCACTGACTTTGAATTTCATAATGTATTATAAGTTAAAATCGTTGTTGCATGCAACTGCCGTTTGCTCTTTTGTTCATGATCAAAGGCGTTTGGGCAATTTGTTGTCTAAGTTCTGTGTTGGTCACCCAACCCGGTAATACTGCGTCCAAATATTGCAATGCTTCTTCTGTAGTGGGGTGATAGTCCACACTGTGTTCAGTGTAGTGATACCTTTTGTGTTTGTCTTTTTCCCAGAACGCATGTCCTAACACATCGGTAAAGCTTGGCTCAACGCTGCTGATAACATCTTGGTACATGTCCGTGATGTCTCCATATGCTAGCTTTCGATCATCAACTGTGTCGGGTTGATCAATAGGCACAATAGACAAGAATTTCCATCTAACATTTTTGTATTTTAGAAAATCTCTAACGCCCTTAACATAGCCTATAGACTCCAGTAAGTACCCTCGCTCGCACACTGAGTCAGCAATAAACTCTTTGGTGAAGATAGGACTGTGTCCAATATTGCCCAACGTAATCCAGCCACGACCGTCTACATAACGATCTTCTCGCAATATGTTGGACCAACACACAACCACAGTGTCCCCGGGTTGAAACTTTTGGCGTTGGTCTGCTTCCATCACAGCGTTGTAGATGTACCTATTGCCTGCTCCTGCTTGCCCCCAATTTTGATATTCATCAAACTGTGTGCCCAGGATGTCAGCCCAAGTCATCCAACGATAGTTGGTAAAGCTACAACCAAACGCAAAAAGTCTACTCATGTCTTACGTGCTTTGACCAACAAATGCCAACCCAGATACTCACGCACTGCCTGACGGTGTGCATCAGTCATTGCATCGAACCAAGGTTCAAGAACATAGTTGCCTTGCTTGTATTCTTCTACATTGTACATGAAACAATGGTCTTGACGCAGTCGTTCAATGGTCCAGCCATTGTGCATTAGCTCATGAATTTCTTCTTTGCTAAACGCTTGAGCATATGGGCAACCAGCTTGTGCTTCAAACTGATCCAATCCCTTTTGAATCATAGCATACTTCCAAGAGTTCTTGGCATAGACCATGTAGCGGAACTCGCCACCGGGCTTGACTACTTCACGTACATTGTCAATGATCTTGTTAATGCCCGGAAAGTGATGAATCACACCGTAGCTGTACACAAGATCAAACTCGCCCAGGGTCTTTAGTGCTGCTAAGTCAGTGACGTCGATGTTGTGAAACTCGCCTTCCAAGCCCAGCACATCAAAACGCTGACGGCACAGTGCAATGCTTTGATCGCTGAGATCGATACCTACATAGTCGGCACCGTGCTTGGCAAACTCTTCAGCATCTGATCCAATGCCGCAGCCAATTTCCAACACACGCTTGCCTGCCCACAAATGGAATCCAGCAAACTCAGGAATGTGGCTTTCGACCTTGTATCTACGCTCGCTTACTTCGCGAAAGAACTCTGGTGTGCCAATATCGCTTTTGCCATGCTTGATGTTGCATGGTTGTGTGTTCCAGTAGCGTTTGATACGTTCTTCAAGACTTTGCGACATTGGTGGATCCTTGGAAGTGAGTGTGTGGGTTTTTAAACTGAACCATTTGTTTGTTTACGTCGTTCTTGGCCAGCTTTTCCCACGGGTCCTGTGTGCCAGCAAAAACATTCTTGATAAATGTCATGTCATGCCCTTGACTGTCAAGATAACCGGCAATTTTCCAAGCATCTCTGTGACGAATGTCCATTTGTTTGAAGCTATGGAAGTCATTGGGGTCTGCAGGGTTGCCTTCTAGCATAGGACGGTGTTGGAATGTAGCATCATTGTTGTTGCCTGTGAGATCGTGACGATCGTGCAGTACATCTACTTCAATGCGTTGCCAGATATCTAGCATATAAGCTTGCTGACTTAACCAAGCATCTGAAATCTGATGCGGACTAAGGTAGCCCAACAAATCTAACCACTTGCGAGGAACAATGGGGAAGATACTGTAAGGATGATCATTGTGTGTATGGAAAGCCAACAGCTTGAACTGTCCGTCCCAATCCATGATCTTGGTATCCCAACCCTGTGTTTCCATCACAGCATCATCGTTCCAGAACACCAGCCAACGTGCGTCACTCTTACGAGCTAACTCGTTGACGTATTCGTTGAGACGAATGTAGCCCAGGGGATTGAACGTCATGGCAGTGTAGTTGACTTTGTGCTCGTCCAACCAAGGCTGAAGTTCTTCAACAAAATACTTTGTGCCAACTTCGTCGTCCTTGTCAAAACCAAACATGATTTGGATACGAATTGGAATGTCTGCTAGGTCAATTAAACTTTTGACGCTGCGTTCCAACATACCGTCTCTACCACGAGTGGGCAGTAGAATTGCGATATCATATTCGGGTGTGCTCATGCAAATAAATCCTCGTTCCATTCTCTGTGGCCTTCACGGAAAGCCATATTGCTTTGTGTCTCGCGCACTTCTACACGATAACACCACAGGCGTTCAGCTTCGCCCGGTCCCCACATTTCAGGAATGTAGACACCATTAACATACTTGTACAGCATGTCGCTGAGTCCTTCACAGCCTAGCTTGGGCAAAACCACAATCTTGGCCATGTTCTTTTCTTGTAACAGCTTAAACGTTTCCATTTCGGGATCGTCTGCGGCCACAATCAAAGTGTGATCAAACTGGTCTTCCAGTTGCTTTTTAAGTTCTTTGAGACCACCGTAATCAGCTGCCCAGTTACGGACGTCCAAGTCATTGGTGCCAAAATAGAACTTCATTGAAAAACTGTAACCGTGAATCAGGTTACAGTGACTATCGGCCCTCCATTGGCGATAAGCGCAAGGAAAAGCATCGTGATACTCTTTGGTTGATGTATATTTGTAAACTACAGGTTGCATTATGTCCTCCTATGTCATTGTAGCATAGGCAGCAGAGTTTGTATAGCGGGATGATGCCGGACAGGCCGCTGAGATATTACTTATCAGGATGTTGATAAGTGGTTGCACGATAGTTGGCCTGACCCGGAATGACTCCACGTACACCGCCAATGGGATCTGCACAATCACCGGCTTTTCTTGGAATCAAGTGAACATGTGGATACATCACTGTTTGGCCGGCCGCTTCGCCGCAGTTCATACCAATATTGAAAGATTCCCATTCGCCGCGGACAACTTTTTGGTATCCAACTCGAAACGCTGATTTCATTGCTTCTTCGATGATAACGTTCTTGTTCCAGCGCGGAATAAACAGCAAATGCCCTGTGGCCACAGGGTATGCGTCTCTGTACACTGCTACATGATAGTCTGAATGCTCTTCGTCATAATCGGTCCAGGGCGCTGCACCTGCGGTTTGTGCTTCATCTAGTGTTTCGTATCTCATCTTGGGGCAAATTCCTGCTGTAGCTTGATATTGTCAAAGAACTCTTTCTTCACAGATGCGTCTGTTTTAAATGCACCGTGAAGCACCGTGGTCTGTGTAAGGCTAGAGTGTGCCATAATACCACGATTCTCGCAACAACCATGGGTAGCTTGTATATAAACTGCAACGTCTTTGGATCCAGTTGCAGATTCAATTTCCCTAGCGATATCCATGCATAGCTCTTCTTGGAGAGTGCCCCGACGAGCACACCACTGGGCGATTCGGCTGTATTTAGAAAGTCCGATAAGTTTGGAACCAGCAATGATACCAATATACGCCACACCCGACACAGGTTGGTGGTGATGGCTACACATACTCTTGAGTTCTGAACGTACAACCAGCATGCCTTCATACTTGCCTTCGGTATCGTTGGGGAAGGCTGTGGCTTCAGGGTTGGGTTCATAGCGTCCACTCATGATTTCGTTAAAGTACATCTTAGCCAAGCGCCGTGCAGTACCGTGACTGTTGGGATCGTTTTCACGATCGATCAGCAGACGATCCAACACAAGCTCAAAAGCTTCTGTGGCTTCGTCAATTAGTTTGTGCTTGATTTCTGGTGTGACATAATCACTGATGTTGTCACCGGCCCAAAAACGTTTGCCGTCTAGGACCATTTTATCGCGAATAGCTTGCGCTAGAGGTTTACTGTTGTCTGTCAATTTTAGTTCTCCGAGTTTAAGACGAGGATGTCTTGTATTGTAATGTATTTAGATCGTTGTGTCAATCTTGTATAGAAATTTCACGCAAATCTGGATAATCAACATGCACCGGGTCCGGATTGCTTTCCCACAATCCTACTAACAATGCGCTGCCAATTTCTGCTTCTTCCGGGGTGGGCTTGTAATGATACCCAACTCGAAATGTTTTTTGAGCCTGCCAAGGGCTGATGCTCAAATCTCTGCCATCGTATCGCATACGAATGATTTCTTTGTAGGCCTTGGCGTCATCTAATAGTATAGCTCCGCCGCGGCCAATGTGCAAGGGTTTGGTATGTCCAAAACTCAAGCACTGCATTTGTCCTGCTCGGTACATGCCTTGCTTGCAAAGTCTTGCCGAGTCCCAGATTCTAGTGCCATGAAAATTGTATTCTCCGATCCACTCTTCTTCACGATAGTAGTAACGAATGCCCAGCTTGTGCATGGTCATTGGAATACTGAGATAAGTCCAAGGAGTCATAACCAACTCCTTGGCTCGATCATAACGCAAGCAAAGCTCAATGGCATGTGTGCAGCAATCAGTCATAATTGCGTATGGAGCACCTGTGTACTGTGCTAATTCTTGTTCAAACTTTAAAATCTTATCGAACATACCAATTCCATGCGTGTTGAATCATGTCGTCCAAGTTGTGTTTGCACCAGTTCTGGGCTACAGCATTGAACTTTGCTGAACTGGCTGTGAGCATGGGCGGATCTCCAGCACGTTGTTCTCCTTGACCAATTCGCAGCTGACGACCTGTGATGCGCTCTGCGGCCGCAATTATTTCTCGATTGCTAGTTCCTGTATTTGATCCAAGGTTATAGACCCCAACAGGAACCACCGAAGACAAGGCCAGCACATGGGCCCGTGCAATATCAGCCACGTGTACGTAATCACGCACACAGGTACCGTCAGGTGTGGGATAATTGTTGCCATACAATGTAAACTCCTGATCGTCGCGCAGACTTTCTAACACTCTAGCAATGATGTGCGTGGCGCCAGGTGCTTGTCCGTGACGTGCTTCAGGATCTGCGCCGCAAGCATTGAAGAAGCGGAATGCCACATAGTCCAAGCCGTAGGCACGATTGTAGTCGCGCATGATACGCTCAATCATGAGCTTGCTTTCGCCGTAGGGGCTGATAGGTTCACAAGGGTCAACTTCGTGACAAGGAACCATCACAGGCTCACCATAGGTAGCAGCACTGGAGCTAAAGATAACTCTAGTGCGTGGCAAATTTTCTATAACAAAATCCAACAGCTTCAGCGTCTTTGCTGTGTTGTTGTGATAGTACAGTTGTGGATTCCGCATGCTGGGACCAACTAGGCTAGTGCCAGCACAATGAATGATTGCTGTAGGGTTGCGTTGAGCAATCACACCCAACGCAGCATCCAAGGCAAAGTCGCCACGGAAGAACTCATAGTTCTCGTGTGTAACACTACCATTCAATGTAGCGGTGTCAATACCCAGCACTCGGTGCCCAGCATCCAACAGTTGTAATACAATTTGCCCGCCAATGTAACCAGCAGCTCCAGTCACTACTATCATGTCAATTCCTTAAACAAGGGCACACCGTCAGTCAAATGACGCACATACTCTAGATTAGTCGGAAATGTATCTAATGAGCCTTTGTGTCGCATAATGCTTATAGTAAACGGTTCCTTGCGCTCGAGCCCATAGAAGAATATCTCAGCACCTTGCTCTACTTGATTTTTAAAGTGTTCAACAATCATTCTTCGATCTTTACAACTTGATATTTCTCGTGACTAGCGTGGTCACGATAGCGGTTGCCCGATCGATTCCATTGCTCACCGCAACCAGTAATAATATCAACAATGCGATCCACAGTGGCATTGTTCCAGTCACTGATAAGCCCCATGTTGTGATGTGGTTCATGGAGATTGTTCTGCATCTTGTGATAAGCGTCATCTATGCTCCAAGGTACGTAGAGACGTTGTGGATCATTGGCAAAAGTCTCGGGGAAGCTGCGATAAGCAGGATATACCACATTACAACCAAGAGTGTCAGCCTCTGAAACTGTGTTGCTGACCCAGTCTTGAAGAGCACAATTGAACAACACACGAGTATCGTTAAGAAGAGCATAGTATTCGTCTTTCTTCAAGTTTTCGTAGATCCGGAGCTTGCCTTCTTTCTCCATACGGCGGGCACGTTCAACATACGCTGGATTGTTGGATCTGAGAGGTCCGCCACTGAATATTGCAAACTCACACGGTTCGGTGGTAAGTTGACCATACATTTCAATGAGGTCCATAAAGAAGCCGGGTTGCTTTTCTTGGTCAAAGCGAGCTGCGAAACCCACCCTCCGTGGACGCGAATCAAACGATTTGATGTTCTGCGCACCTCCAATGCGGCCAAGAACTTCTTCTTTTCCAAATGCCAAGCCGGACGTGTTGGAGATCGGAGCAGTCCAGCCAGCACTCCGCATG
>JACCEE010721777.1_pt1 | contig 16571 bp, 8 predicted proteins | sample 7449931 | NCBI WGS metagenome assembly JACCEE01 (sample SAMN15323457, study PRJNA562643) | freshwater metagenome | isolation source: river surface water | place: USA:Blue River Watershed | collected 2017-08-19 | reverse complement strand
TCGGAGTACAGGGCACAAGCCATCATGTCAAAATAGGTGGCACTGACTTCCGGTGTGGTTTTGCACCAGCTTATAAAGTTGCGCAGCTCCGACCACGTTTCCAAAGTTGGGTCCTGATATTCCACTCCAAGTAATACGTTTTCAAGCGGAGTATTTTCTGCCTGAAATTCTGATTGAGGTGATACCAAGTTGTAAAATGGGCTTTTATAATTGTGCTGGACTAAACCAATGCATCGACCAGTATTAATCGTACCTGTATTGGGATTGGTCGAAATCGCCTCTGCTATTTTTGTTTTAATATTTTCCAATGTTTCGTTATAATAGTCAAAAACAATAGGAATACATAGTTCAAGATTAATAGCCGATACGATTGTTTCGTATAAATTAACTCTTGTGTCAACTAAAATAATATTTTTTGGGGTAGCCATTCGAAGTTTGTTGAGTTTAACCTATAGATATAATATAAATACAATTAAATAATTTAGTAATTTAATTATAATTTATGTCACGGTAGAAAATAAATATAAATAAATTAAATATGTCAAATTTTTCTTCATTATATGGAAATGTATGTAACTACAGTTTTTCAAACAGGTATAGTTCATCCTTGTGGTCAAGGTTTCAACCACCGGATTATAATACAACACAATTTACCCCCGACCAAATTAGCGAACGGCGAAAATGTGAAATTTTAAAGTATAAAACAAATACAACACACAGTACAAAAAAACAACGATTTGCAGCTGCATCAAGGGGGTCTCTTTTAAAAAAAAGAGGATTTGCAAGTCAAACTGACACGCTGACAAATCCAAACACCGCCAATCTTCCTCAAGAAAATGGAGACTTTATATGCCCGTCTTCTGCAAGAAAATGCACATTAACTACCGAAAGCGACGTCCCGGGGCCACCACGTTTATTATGTTTAGACGAAACTGTACCGCTTTATAACAGTAACCGCGTATATGAATACAAAGCGGGACAAGTTATTCAGTCGCGCATTCCAACAACCGCTTTAACCGCTCCAAATAACATAACCATTGTATCTGGAAATAAATCACTTACTGTGTCGTGGCTACCACCCGACAAAGACTCAAAAGGGCTATACGGCGGATATGCATTAGCGGGATATTTACTAGCATATTCCACCGATCGAACAAATTGGACCAATGTATCATCCATCGTTACGCAGATAAGCGCTACAAATGGGTATGTTACTGCGGCAACACAAACGTACACTATAAATAATTTGGTGAATAATACGCTTTATTATGTAAAAATTTATTCAGTGAATACATCCACTCCCAAGGCAACATCAAGTTCGACTTCGACATTTCCTGCAATTTCTTCTGCAACAACATTTCTAATTCCTACAAGTCCGTTGAACTTTTCTGTAATAAGTGATACAACTGCTACGAGTGTGAGCGCATCAGGCGGAACTTCAACTATTGATAAAACTAACTTGATTGCAAAATGGAGTCCGCCGTTTAATGATGGAGGAACTCCAATCCTCTCATATCGGGTTCAATATTCTCGCGATAAAATAATATGGACAACTCTCGAACCTATCATAGGATCAAACGATCTGGTACTCGATACCTCTTCCAGGTCATACACGTATCGATTTTCTGGAATAAATGACCAAGGATTAAATGCCCTTTCCATATTGACAAAATCAATTTATTATGTTCGCGTTTCTGCGGTTAACATCGTAGTGAGAGATGATAACTTTGCATCACCTTTTTCTACAACGCTAAGCGTTAAAACTCTTGGCGAGCCGTCGACTGTAACTGGAGTTACTCTCACTTCTGGAACTCAAATTGGAGTTGTATTACTCGCATGGATTCCTCCTGAAGATAACGGTGGTAATTCAATTCAGACATATACTATTTCCTACTATAAAACTACAGATTTTCTTAAAAGTATTCTATTTACAGGAACAACAACTGCTTCAAAATACACAATTTCCGGTCTTGACAGCGACGGTCAGTATTATACGTTTAGTATTTCGGCATCTAACGGGACATATAATTCTATTCCATATGAAATTACTGGACGTGCCAATACAATTCCCGGTAAACCGGTTGGATTGCGTGTAGCGGTATCTGCTATGCAGTTTATACTGTCGTTCGTCATTGATGACAATGGAGGTTCGGCAATAACGTCTTACAACGTTGGTGTTTCCACGAATAATATCAGTTGGGAAAATTATGACTATGCCCCGATAAATACTCAGTCTGTCGGGGCAGTTCAATTGAATTTATCAACGTCGCTACTTTCACCCGGGAGTAGACGACGTCCTACATTTGAAACGAAAATACCATATTACTTTCGTGTTTCATCTCGAAATATATTATTTCCATTTAGGGATGGACTTTTTACGACAACAGATGTAGTTGGTAAAATTATTGTGGTTCCTAATCAAATTACCAATGTTAGCACATCAGAAGAGGAGCGATTTGTTGATGTGATCTCACAAACTACGGGCATCATTACTTCTACCCGTAAACGACATATATTATTAAACTGGTGGTGGAAAAGTGTAAAAGGTGGAAACGAATCTACTGTAGTGAGTGATGACATTGGTGGCGACGATGAAAATAATGTCGGATATATTTTAGAATTTTCCGAAACTGTCAGTAGAGATAAAATATGGATAAAATTTAATACAACTGCAAACCTTATAAAAAATAGGTACGTAGAATTTACATACATCAGACCATCCACCAGTTACTATTTCAGAGTGTACGCAGTAAACACTATCGGTACTTCACCTCCATCAGAAGTATACAACTATACGACTGCATCGTCAGACGCTACTATTTAAAATTCTAAAAATATAAAATATCAAGTTTAATTCAAATTTAATATGTTATGAATTTTATTTTATTATTAACAATATTACGATGGGTTATGGTTATGGTTATGGTTATGGTTTATGAAATGCGTTTATTTTGAATATCAGATGAAACAATATAGATTGAATTTTCGGTAACAATGATATACTCTGTTTCCACTTTAAAAATTTTAGCAATTGGGCTAGTATACTCATCTGCGCTCTTTACAAGGAGCTTTTCATTGTTTTCTCTCACTCCAATAATGACACTTTTATCTAGCGAGCTGGTCCAGTAATCCATCATAATGGGTTTATCCTCTACGATGGCTAATTTAAATACATGCTGCATACATAACTGACTAGGAAGACGATATGTTTCGCCTCCTGATTGAACCATGGACTGCTGGGGCTGACCTTGCGTGGTCGGTTGGACTTGAGGTTGTTGGGATGAAGGTGGTGGGGGCATTTGATTTTTTTTAAAATAAATGTAATATGAGATGTGAATATATTTTATAGTATAACAATTTCTTAATCTTTAAATACTTATTTTCTGAATAAAAAAACATTTTATTCAGTTATTCAGATTATACTAATAATACTATTTACGAATTCGAAATATGAATTTCTCTAAACTCTAACAACTAAAACCCCATGTCATAGTATTCGCTTACTTGTCCCAAGTCCTTTGATTTTGTAGGTATTCCGGCATCAGCGATTTCCAATTTGCCAGTAGTGCACTCAGCACTTACGCTGCTAATCGTATCATCCATTACTAGAGTTGCCTTATTTATTACTGCTTCTTCCTGTTGAATAGTTTCAACCAACGACGAATGTGAAGATTCTGATTCTTGGATTTCGGTATGAGTAGTGCCACTACCAGGAGTGAGCAAAGGTTGAATTGATCTGAGATTAAGCAATACGCTAAAACTGCTTGTTCCGTAGTAGCCTTCTTGTCCACACATTACATTAGACGATACGCCGCGAAGGTTGTCTACTTCCGCATGACGTGCAGCTTTTAAGAACATTTCGGGAGTTTCTTCAAACGACGCTTTGGCAATTGGACCGATGTTGTCACTATTAATGCCATGACGAAAGATCGAAACCATTCGTTCGTTTGCCGTCATTCGATCACATAGCACGCTCAAGTGATGATAGTTAATATACGTATCGTCAAAGCTTTCAATCAACTCATTCATAATTGCTACACGTGCAGCTTCAATTCCTAACACGCGATAAATTTCTTGAATGTCGTTTGAAATTGTACGGGTGTAGTCAATTGTATCGAGTGCAAGAATTTGCATCAAATTTGTACCCATTGTATCTAGAACCCAAATGTCACTTTTTACGTAATTGCCTTCCACTCGCTTCATAATTCCGGGAACCTTTCGCATGACAATTCCAGTAATTCCTTTTACACCGCGAAGAACAATATTATTAAGAAGCTGGTCTCGAAACGTCTTGAGTATATAAATATGATCAGATTGATCCAATGAAGACTGTTTTGATCCACCGACAGTTGTCAACGTTTCAGAACTTGACCCCCCACCGATGTTAGACCCAGCTCCAGCCGCCGTTTTCTTGATGATATTTTCAAGACGTATGCGAAATACGAGTTTATCCGCATTATAGTCGCTAAATACGCACGACACCATGTCTCCGTATGCATTCTTGATTGCATAGTTTACATCATTCATGGTGATTCGTTTGTCCAACATCGACTTTACATCCATTTCAATACGGACAATCCATTTGCTTATATTACTTGGTCCGGATCCTTGTCCTTGTCCTTGTAGAGGAGGAGCATCGGGCGAAGACTCGGCATGACATTCTGAAACAAGCTTTTCAAACTCATTATATTGTCTCAGCGTAAGATCATCTTCGCTAACTACAGTTCGAGAAGGGTTTGGATCAAATCGAATCTCGACGGATGAAACAATTTCCACTAGTCTAGTATGTTCAATGTACGGAATTAGGTCTTGAACTCGTTCCTTATCCGTTTCGTCGTCGAGTTTAGCATAGATTGTAACTGACGTATTTTTGGGGTTTTCAGAGAGTGAAAGTATTTCTTCGATCCTCGGAACACCGCGAGTAACGTTTGCCTTACTTGCTACACCTGCATTATGAAACGTGTTCAGAGTAAGTTGAGTAGTAGGTTCTCCGATACTCTGTGCGGCAATCATTCCGACCATTTCACCAGGAGCAACAATAGCTCGTTTGTATTGCAGTATAATGGTCTCGATGAGAACTGTCAACGCTCGTTTATTGAATCGTTTCACCATAAGTAAGTCGCGAGGTGACATGTAATAGAAGTACATTGCGCGAAACAGGTGGCTTGGTTTAGAGTATGTTATCGTTTCGAGCTTTGTATATGCATCACTAATCATTTTAAAGGCTTCAAGCGGGGTGATGTCAACCATGGAGTTTTTATTGAACATGTTCATACCTTGAATGTTTGAAATTACATACTGGAGACCAACTGGCAAAAATACGCGACTTTCATTCTTATGACGGAAAACATGTTCAATAATTTCATCTCGTACTTTAATCAAATTTTCAGTCATTCGTTTGGAGTACGCATTCAACTCGACCACTTGCCCCTTCATACGTTTTATCGCAGCTGGGTTGAAAATTGTTTGGAATGCATTGTCGGTTCCTCCTCCAGCCGCTTCAACTCCGGCATCTTGTGCTGAAGTTGGAAAACTATAATGCGCGTAAAATTCTTCAGTGCACATTTCAAGAAAAGGAACCGTTGCTCGTTCTACTTTAATTGTATCAATTCCGTCATCGCCATATGTAAATTGTACAATTCGTCCCTTGCTGTTTCTTACTGTCATATCATAACATACCATTAAATCCTCTAGACCTTTCACAAGACGCCTTTGGATGTATCCAGTAGATGATGTCTTGACTGCGGTGTCAATAAGACCTATACGACCGGCCATGGCATGAAAGAATAACTCTTCCGGCCTAAGACCTGAAATGAAAGAGTTGTCGATAAATCCTCTTGCATTTGGACTATCATCGAATCTTGTAAAATGCGGCAGTGTTCTCCCATCTAGCCCATAAGGGATGCGGCCTCCCTCAATAGACTGTTGACCAAGACATGAAATCATTTGAGAAATATTGATCTGGGTACCCTTTGATCCGCATTTTACGATTGTGCCAAATCGATTGTCTTTATTCAGTGTAGCCATTACGGTCTTTTCACATTCACTCGTCGCATTATTCAAAAGATTGGTAATTTTATTTTCAAATTCTTTTGAATTGCTTCTTCCGGTTTTATTTTCGAAAATTCCCAAATGAACCTGGTCAATAATATTCTTCACTTCCATTTTTTTCGCATTTTTTGTATCCGCAACACTTTTTACGGTGCTTGGATTTGGCATCAAGTCGCTAATGCCAACACTATACGCCGTACTTTTCATATATTCAGTTACAATATTCTGAAGGTTGTCAATAAAGTCAGCAGAAGCCATGTGTCCGAAGTCGTTACATATTCTTTGTATAAGACCGTTTCCACCGGAAGACAGAACCCCTTTTTCTATCTGCCCCCTTATGTATTTACCATCTTTAATTTCGACGATCCGGTTCGACGTATCTGCCTTATCGCGTTCATCGCTATAATGCCCGTTTTTAAACCTCATGGAAAGAGGAGGCAGAATTTGCGAAAGAATTTGAAAATTGGAAATTTCATTTGATGCACCGGTCTCGTCTGAGTTGCGAGTAAATTTGAAGAGGTTGCCATTTATTTTACTGTATCCAACCAATAGCCCCATCGCCTTCAATGGTGTAAACTTTATATTTTCGCGAGTAAATAGAAAACTTCCTAGCAACGAGTCTTGAAAAATCCCAATAATCGATTCATTTTTTGCAGGACTGATGATTTGATACGGAACGGCCGCCAAATGTCGTAACTCTATTTCAGATTCATCATCTTGTGGCATGTGCATATTCATTTCATCGCCATCAAAATCGGCGTTATACGGTTTTGTGTCGCCAACATTCATTCGAAAGGTGTCTCCAGTATGCATGACTCGAACAATGTGACACATCATACTCATGCGATGAAGAGAAGGTTGTCGATTGAAAAGAATAGCATCTCCGTCCATCATATGTCTGTGTACAATGTCGCCATTTTCTAGTTTAATGTTCGACACGTCTGCATATCGAAGAGAAATAGACTGGCCGTTCGCCTTTTCAAGTATTTTTGCACCGGGGTATGTTTCTGACCGATTTTTTACAAGCGACATAAGAAAATCACGATTCATATCATTTACAACCACCGGTTTTGTGATGTTTTTTGCAATCCTTACCGGAATTCCTAATTCTCGAATTGATATATTTGGATCGGGGGTAATTACCGACCTGGCTGAAAAGTCGACTCTTTTACCCATAAGATTTCCTCGAACACGACCAGCTTTCCCATTTAGGCGTTCTTGTATTGATTTTAAAGGTCTCCCTGATCGCTGCGCGACGGGGCCAACACCGGGAATATTGTTATTTACCTGGGTTGCAACATAGTATTGTAAAAGAGTATGCCATCCATCAACTACACTTGGATCCGCGGATCCTCGTTTAAGTTGTTCGGCTAAACTATCATTTGTCTTTATAATATCTACCAGTATGTGAGTTATGTCATCTTCACTTCGTTGCTGCCCGTCCATTTTTATAGAAGGTCGGACCGCCGGTGGAGGAATTGCTAAAACCTGACATATCATCCATTCAGGTCGAGAAAATTGAGCACTAAACCCCATGAATTCGACATCTTCATTTGAAATACGTTTAAATATTTTGATAACCATTTCAGGAGTAACCTTCATATTCAGTTTTCCGGATCCAGAACCGGATCCAGAACCGGATCCAGATCCAGATCCGTTTCCGACGTCGTAATCATTCTCGGATTCCTTGGCAGGTCCTGAAATATTTGTCCATACGGCAAATATATTGGCGAGCCCGTCCTTTCTATATTTTGTATCTGGCTGCAAACATCCACACCCGTCTTCAGTTTCTTTTCCGCATCTTGTAACCTTATTTGCAAGTTGATATACGCGAGACCAACGTTCATCTGGCCGCAAACTCATCAACTCACGGTGAAGATTTTTGTCAATCAACAGTTTGCTACACTTCATGCAAACACACCTTAAAATTTTCAACACGGTTGCCAGGTACTGTATGTAAAACACTGGACGCGCCAGACGAATGTGGCCGAAGTATCCTGGAGTGTTCATATAATCCATTCCATCAGTAGGACAAATAAGACCGGGATCAAGAACACCCATGCGAGGATCAAATAATCCCCCATGGCACGGGCGATTGTTCATATACATTTCCTTTGACGTAATTTCTGCAACGGATCCGCGCTCAATTTCTTCCGGCGATAAAATACTGAATTGTATACCCAAAATTTTCGAAACTTGCGGAGGGCCGGTTTTGTGATTCGGATTGCGACGAAACATTTATAGCGATATACGGTATGTTCTAACTAATAAGTATTATACTTCTCCTTTATTGATTGATACGATTGTTTTAATATCAAAATCAAAATAATATCAATTTTATATTTATTTCGTTTATTTAATTTATTTATTTTATTTATTATTTTTATTTTACACTATAAGTGTTCAAAAGCGTATAGATAGATTGAATATACATAATTACATATAATAATTACATACAGTGACCCGATATGATACAAACTCTTTTGGCAATTTTTATCTTTTGCGTAGTACTTTTTTTTTATTTGCACATTTATTTTCACCTTAAAACAAGCGACGATTTGGAAGTATATGAAGTGTACTGTCCTTCAAAAGAAAAACTAGAAGAAATATGTGACTTGCGACAGCCAGTTATATTTGATTATACGAATTATGACTATTCGAATCAATATGGACCAGGAGAAGACTTGCAAACTTTTTGTAAAAGTATTGATATTGAAGGTATAACCCGTAGTTATGGAGCATTTGATGTAAAAATTAAAAATGTAAAGGATAAACCATCAAATGATTCCGAACCCCATGTCCCATTGACACTTGCATCGGCGCTTCAACTTATGAAAACTGATGGTTCGGCTAAACTCATTAGTGAAAAAAACATCGACTTTTTAGAAGAAACTAGTCTTATTAAACAATTTCAGTATAGTGATGATTTTTTAAGACCGCATCTTGTTTCGAACTGTGACTATGACTATACATTTGCATCAGAAGGTCTAGAAACGCAACTGCAATACAGTTGTTGCTATCGAAACTATTATATGCCGGTACGTGGAAAAATAAAAATAATATTAATACCTCCGAAATCTACTAAATATTTATATGCTAAATCAGAGTATGAAACATTTGAATTTTTGTCACCAGTGTCGCCATGGAACGTTCAGGAAAATTACAAAGCAGACTATGCAAAAATAAAAACACTTGAAGTAGAAGTTGTTCCTGGTAAAATAATATTTATACCAGCATATTGGTGGTACAGTATAAAATACTTAAATGAAGCAACACTCTGCTGTTTTCGTTATCGCACATATATGAATACAGTTGCTATTTTACCATCTCTTTTTTTACACTTTTTACAACGACAAAATGTCAAACGGACCACTGTAAAACAAGTAAATATGAGTAACAGTAACAGTAGTAACAGTAGTAACAGTAGTAACAGTAGTAACAGTAGTAACAGTAGTAACAGTAGTAACAGTACTAATATTAATAATAATAATACCGACATTGATACTAGTAACAGTAGCAATAACGATAATGATAATAGTAATCGTAACAATAATAGTAATAGTAATATGACTGTCAATAACAATGACAACAACGGCGCCGAAATAACTACAAGTGATATTTCGGACGCTCCCAGCGGAACTCTAAATCCAGTTATTTCAATAGATAATCTTGCATCAGAATCAGATACCACTCGTATTTTCCTTTAATTTCAATCTTTGGATTATTTCAGTTTATTTGTCATACTTCTTTTAAGATTTGTTCGAGCTCATTTATCACGTCATCCATGCACAATGGTCTAATTTCTGGAGGGGACAGCGTTTTCTGAATAACTGAATAAAACGGATGTTGTCGTATTTCAAATGCGTATTCTTGTTGGCATTCATTAATATATCCGCGCTCGTCAAATGCGTCAGATGGATATTCGTCATATGCATTATACACGTCACGATAGGCAACTATTGTATATAAAATAAGCCCCCATGACCAAATATCATGTTGCTTGTTAAGCGTACACCAGTTATAAGGTTCCGAATAACGAGTCGTCTTTTGAGATGGAAGAGTTTTTTCTTGTATATTGTTAGTTTCAGGTGCACAAAATGGCCGTGTTCCGCCGGTCCCTTCATCTTTTTCATTATGTCCGCACATTCCAAAATCAATTAAATATACGCTTGGAATGTCACGCGGGTTGCGAGTTTGTCCTGTTATGCTAACATGTAAATGCTTTTTCCAAGATGAAATATTTATTTGAGAATCTTTTTCGTCTTCTTCGTCACATAGGTCATCATGATCGCGATGGTACTCTTCATATGTTACTAAAATATTATCAGGCTTTATATCGCCATGAACAAGCCCAACGTCGTGACAAAATTTTATTGAACGAGCCAAACTTAACATCATGCTTCCGATAACAAAGTCGTGATTTTTAGGATTGAAATTTGCTTCTTTGTACCATTTATGTAATACACGTGAATGTTTTAAAAACGGTTGCACTTCAATGCTTCGAATATCTTTACGTCGAACTTTAATTTGCTGTTTATCAATTGCGTCATACAGTTGAAGAAAATGCGCGTTATTTTTTTTTGAATTCATATCTTGGCAATCTGACCCTGAGTCAGATGTTGTTTCTACATCTAATGCCGATACGGATTGCATCTGTACATCCTCAGCTTCAACGTCAATGTTGGCATTGGTGCACGATGGGTCAAAATTAACGTACTCTTTATCTTCAAAAAATGAATACCATATCGGAGTAACCACTTTATGCTGAGCATTTATTCCTCTAGACGGTAATACATTATAGATTCGCGATTCTCGCATATCCGAAAACGTTGAATACTTTATAACAAACGAGTCTTCAAATGTGAACACTCCTGTTTTTTTTTTATGATTATAAAACTTGTTGGTTTTACAAATAAATGTATGTTTTTTTAAAATAAATACAAACGCCATTGTATTTATAAAATCAAAACACGCTTTATTTTCATAGCTTGTAAATGGATCAGAATTAGAATACTTTATAGTATTTTCTGAATGATATCGCGTAACTCGTAATGACGGTCTTTTTTCAAACACTGTCAAATTTGATTTTTTTTTATACGTGTACAGGTAATCATAAAGTTTTATTCCTCCAAAACTAAATAACAATGTGCATGCCAGTGTAATAAATGTCTCATACATTTCAATCATATCACTCTTTGATTTATTTTCATTATATACAAATGCCGAACTCATATTCATACGGTATAGATAGTATATACTATACCATAGCAATGTTTAAATGTTTTTAAATGAAGTAAACGCAACAAATTCGCATACTTCATTTTATTCTACATAGTTTTTACTATAGGATGATGATGAACTCGATGAACCCGATGATGATCATGATGGTGATGTAGAAATTCCAATACATTTTTTGGTCACTTCATCCCATTTAGTTTGACCGTCCGTGCAACAAGACGGACCCAAACATGATGTAGCAAATGACATTTTATTGATATCCGATAAGTTGGTATTTTCAGTTTTTGATACCTGAACTGCGTATGGATTGAAAGGATGATCGTATTGGTCAAAGTTGAATTTATTTCTCTTGTTTAGATCGATCACTTTATGTCCAGTTACAATAAGACCAACTGCAATAACAATAATAATAAGGCCGGTTGCGATCATATTCGGTATAAATCCTTTTTTCAATAGAATTGAAATAATCAACACTGGAACACATGTCAAAATAATAATTTTCATAATTTCGGTTTGGAATTCGTATTTTTTTCCATAATAGCTATTGATTTCAACTAACCGCATTTTATTCGATTTATCTTCTTCAAGTCCGGTCAATGTTTGTTTTGAATTCTCAATTTGATCTTTGATCACGCTAACGGCAACGCTATTTTGAACTAACGCATTTCGTCTTTCTCCCGCTACGGTTTCAATCTGAGATGAAAAATCGTTCATATTATTATACAAATCTCCTCGCGCTTTCGCAAGTTTATTAATCTGGTCAACAATTTCACTACGACTTGCTGGATCAAGTGATGTATCTGTCGACAATTTGGTAAACAGGGCATTTTCGATACTCTGAAGATTGTTAATATTGTTTATGATTTCACTAGACCTTGCGGACATGGTTGATGCACTGGAACTCCCTTGCCCTGATGCAGCAGTAGCATCAGCATATAAAGCCTGAGTTCGTGCGCTACCTTCAGTAAATCCAGTTGCACCGATTTTGAACCCGTTATTCGCCATTCCAATTGCGTTCGGTCCAAATTTAAAAATGGGATTCAAAGTAGAGCCTGTATTCGTTGTATTGTCAATTACAAATGTATAATCTGGGTCGATGCTTCCACTTACCGCTATAGTTGTTCCACTTGGCACTGTAAAATTAATAACAGTATCGGCACTAGCACCGCTGTCTAAAACTGAACTTGCCGCTGCTGTAAATGTGTGAAGTACGTTCCCCCCGCGACTTATTTTGATACGCGTATTTGTTATAGCAGTTCCTGAAATACTTGCGAAGTAATTAGGTGGAAACTTTACAGTTAATGTAGAAGTGCCTGCTGGTGCAACTGTAATTGCTGCACTCAACCGGAAAACGCCCGAAATTGAAACAACATTTTGATTAACTTGAGGATTGGCCCCCTGGACCGACTTTATTACCGGCGTAATTACGTTAAAAAAATAGCCAGATGGCGGAGTATTCCCTTCAATCACACGAGGTATCATACTGTTGAATACAATTACTGCAATAAGAATCCCAAACAATATTTTGTCATTGGATGGAATTTTTCGAAATTCTTCCATTGTTAAACGTAGAACCATCTTTGCAATGTAATAGATCTTTTAATTTAATTTATTACTATTATTTTTATTTTTTATTTTACTATTATTACTATTATTACTATGGTATATTATTATTAATATTAATAAAAATATTAATAATCCTAAATGACTTTTATTTTTAACGTTAAAGTTATTTTGTGAAAACACTATTTAAATAAAATATGATAACACCAATAATAACTACCCATAATCTCATTAAAACACGCACTGGATATAACATGAGCAACATGGCTCTTTCGTCAGCTAGACGTAGACGTACAGGACCTCCGGTAAGTCAACCGCCAAGCCAAGGATCGATCCCAAATCAGACACAGCTTCAACAGGCTCAAATGCAGCGTCTTATGGAAATTCAGAAACAGCGCCAGCAGCAACAACAGCAACAACAGCAACAACAGCAGCAACTGCCGCAAGCTCAACTTCCTTATACTCAACGCCCAATGTCAGCACCGCCTCTCCAACCTCAATCACAATCGCCATTATCTCAATCTAGGCCTATACAAATTGTAAAAGCGGATACGGTTGTACCTCCAGGATATGTCAAGATTTTATCCCCCAACGGAGTTTATCATATGGAGTCAGTTGAAACCGGTAGTATAAATTTTCCTTATGCTGAACCACACCTTGCACCAACTATCATATTGAGAAACCATGACCTAGATATTATTAAGCTACAAGGTCAATATAATGACGCGTCAAATCAACTTACTCATTTAACTACTATTTTGAACAGAACAACAACTGCTGCTAGTGCTACGTCTACGTCTACGTCTACGTCCAGTTCTAGTTCTAGTTCTAGCTCTAACATGGATGAGCTTGGGGAAATAGAGGAACATGAAATTGTATTTGATGAAGCCGTTATCAATAAAATTACCGAAAACCCAGGGTTTATTTCAAATACCATAAATCATATTATGCAAAATACAAATCTAGCAGACATGCTGTCTCAAGTAGAAACCATTAAAACTGAAAATAGAGAGCTTAGATCAATCCTTAATTCCCAACACGAAATGATGAATGCAATGAACTCTCTCTTGTTTACACTTCTTAACAAAATGCATACATCATCATCGTCATCAGCATCTGATTCATCGGACCACTGCGATACGAAAGACCAATGCTCTGAAACTGAGCCAGTGCCTAATTTTGAAAATGAAAATAACGCGGTGTTACATGGACTTGAGCCAATTACTGAAGAAAAAGAAGAGTCCAACGAATCCGTTGACCCATCCGTCGAACCAGCAATTGAATCAACGGTCGAATCTTCCGAAGAACATAAAACAGATGGTAGTGGCAGTGGTGGTGATGGGGGTAATACAACTGCGGATCTTGACGTAGCGAGAGACTGGCTTCCATAATTCATACTCTCATTTATTTTAATTTAAGCCTAGGTTATTAAATTAAAATTAAAATACTAACATAATATAGGACAATATAAAATAATAGATAAACATATTTTCAGGTTTAATTACATTTGTAAATAATAGTGAAAATGCCTAACAGTCCGGGTGAAATGGATGATGGGCTAGCAAACACCATATATAATCTGAATCAAATGATCGCCACTGCAAATAATACTATTGGAAAACTTGCAGATGGTGCAAGTAATCAAGCTAATATGGTAAGCGCGAAAAATACACTTGCGGAAAAAACTGCCTGTATACAAAAAGGAAAATACAGTTGCGACAAGGATGCATTTGATGTGGCGTTTGCTACATATATTGAATTACAGGATTGCAGCACCCATACAGGTTTAAAAAAACGTGATGCAACAAATTGTGATGCAACTAAAGTGTTTGAAGACATTTATACAAAAGATGGCGAAGCTTTGAAACTTGAGGTTCATAAAAAACTGACAAACGAAATAAATATTTTAAATGATATGCTTTCAGTAGCAAATGAACAGATGAAATATTACAATCATTTAGACGATTTGGATGAGAAGTATACTGACGCCAGCAAAACCTTGGAAAAAAAAGTAGGAAGGGCAGTTTCAAGGTTGAAAACTGAAAATCGTCGAACATTTTATGAAAATCAACAAATGGATCTTTTGTCGCATGTTACAAAATTTTTAACTTTTTTTTATTGGCTTTGCGTTCTTGCATGGGTAATCGTTATATTGTATCGTACAAAATATACAATACCTAGCAATTTGCTACTTACTGCAGGATTCATTGCATTTCCTTTTGTGGTTGATATTATAATCGTATGGACATTTCAAATTGTTATTGCCATTTATGATACATTGCCGACTGATGCGTACTTGGATATGCGTCGAGGTAGTTAAAATCAAATACTATTACTACTGTTAGTTAATCTTCAAGTTGTGTTTTTTTAAGCTCACTTACTTCCTTCTCTAACTTCTCTATTTCAGCTGTATTTTTGTCCTTTTCTTTTTTTAACGTATCATTAATATCACGTATTTTCGTATACTCCTCATCCTCTGCGTCATAGTATTTTAGTTTATCTTCATTTCGTTCAATCGTTTTAGCATGTTGTTCATTTTCTTGTTTTAATTCTTTAATTTTATATTCGTGGTTTTTAATTTCCTGATAAACCTGACGTTGGGTTTTATTTTTTTCATCTCTCATTGCGGTATCAAATAAAGGGTTTCTGAATTCTTGCATAGCAACATCTGCTGCATCGCGATTAATACGGTCCAAATCAGCTTGCTGAGTAGTATATTCTTTTGAAATTTTTTTAATATTTGCACGAGTTTGATTTCTTAACTCGGAAAGTGATGCGTCCATTGTTTCTTGCATTTTAGTTTCAATGATAACACGAAGTAGCCCCACCCCTTTGTAAAAGTCCCTCTCACAACCTAAATATAATTGAATAATTATATCACGTGTTTGAGATACCAGCTGATCAAGAGTTTCACTTGTTAGAGAGGGGTGTATCGTTATTTTGGCCCTGCCGGTTTCAGGTTTAACAATAATAAACATTTTGTCAATGATTCCCAACAACGATGCCTTTATTTTTTCAGACTTAGAAATCATCATTTTAATATGAGATACATAGTCGGTAAATGAATTATTTTTTTTTACACTCCACGACGTAGATAAGATTCCAGTCATATTTGATCTCTCGGCTTTAATGGCCGCCTCTTTCGATTCAGCTTTCAGTTTTATATCGTCAAGCTCTTTTTGGTTTTTCATCATTAGAGAGGCTATATTGTTTGGAGGGGCAATATTCGTTCCGCTAGGCACAGGTGCATACCCAGGAAACCCATTTTGTCCAGATCCAAATCCAATACCTTGGCCTCCAAACTGCTGAGGCTGACCCGACTGGGGCGGCGGCGGTGTTGGTGATGGTGATGGTGGTTGTGCGAGAGGACGATTTGAACTGCATTCTGAAATTCTTTTTGGTAATGCCGTGATTTTAATATCAGAAAACGTTTTGATTTCGGAAGGACGCGATGATTTCCCAGTAAATGCTTCATACAACATAGACAAATCCTCGTCATATTTCGTTTGCATTGCTCCGCTACGTTTATTAAACGTTCCAGTCGTTTCGTCATATTGGTCATAATATAATACTTCTAATGCTGCAAATCCTGGAGCAGCGTATGCAGTTGAATCAGAAGAATATAACGAACACACGCTTGGTTGAATGTTAACATTAACTTCGCCTCCGGGATTTGTTTTAGTTTCTTGACCAATCGATTTTGCCAAGGCGTTAATTCG